>Ga0206126_10000132_pt1 | contig 99048 bp, 80 predicted proteins | sample Helgoland_Spring_5_FD_148621 | JGI IMG/M metagenome (GOLD analysis project Ga0206126, IMG submission 148621) | Pelagic subsurface seawater microbial communities from Kabeltonne, Helgoland, North Sea - Helgoland_Spring_Bloom_20160412_1 | ecosystem: Environmental > Aquatic > Marine > Epipelagic ...
ATTATTCCCGAAAAAGAAACTGTAATTGTTCACCTCGGCAATTCACTTCAATATTACAGTAGCGATTTTGATTTATGGAATGTTGCTTTACAGTTGAATTAGAATATTATAAAAGTTCGTGCGAACAATTATAATATTCTAATAAAAAGTGAACACCAGTGTTCATTTTTTCTATAAACCTCCAACATTAACTAATTTAAATGCAGATTTGTATTATCGATTCGGTATAACTTATATCTCCCTACAAAAGGGATAAGATTCATCCCTACGATAGGGATGACAAGAAATTAAAATATTCGTAACTAATTGATAAAGAGGGTGCTAAAATAAAAAAATACATCGGTTTGGGTTCCGTCCAGACCGCAAAATCATCCTCCAATTTGGAGGATTTTTTGTTCATTAACCCCTGTAAATCAATACTTTACATTGTAATTAATCACATTTGAGACCTCCACAATTAGGGGTGAGGATTAAATTGAGGACTAAACTTAGTAGTTTATTTGTTTTTAGTGTATATTTTGATGATTGTTTTATCCCCATAAATCCAATTTTTCTAACAAATTTAATCCTCACTAATAATGACCCGAAAATTATTTCTATTATTTAAAAAACCTTATTTTTAATTTTTGAATTTAGATAATTGAAGAAATACATTTAAGTGAAAAAATGAAAGATTATTATAAAAATAATAATGAATCATTAAATTATATAAAAAGTAAATCTGAGATTCAAAAGATTTTAAAAAAGTGGATGTAAATATTTCACCTGTGGATTAATAAGGATCAATGAGTTTCTTCTATACATCTGATTTAAATCGAAAAAACAAATTATGAGAAAAATCTTAGCCTTTGGTGCTAGCTCTTCAAAACAATCCATAAATAAAGAACTAGCTTCTTATAGTGCATCACAAATTATAGGTTTTGAATCCATTACTCTCGATTTGAATGATTTTGAAATGCCAATTTATAGTATAGATAAGGAAAATGAAAATAGTATTCCTGAGCAGGCTTATGAATTTAAGGAGTACATAAAAAATGCTGATGGAATCATTATTTCATTTGCAGAACACAACGGGTCTTATACTACTGCTTTTAAAAATATTTTTGATTGGATCTCCCGAATCGAAAAAGTAGTATGGAACCATAAACCCATGTTTTTACTTTCAACTTCCCTAGGAGAAAGAGGTGCCGAGACTGTAATGCAGACAGCTAACGCCAGAATTTCTAGAGAAAGTCCATTAAAAATTCCTGTTTTTTCTTTGCCTAATTTTGATCAAAACTTTGATAAGGAAAAGGGTATTATAGATGAAAAGCTAAATTCCAGATTTAAAAAATCACTCCATCTATTTGAATCGCAACTATATTCAAATAAAGGAGTTTAAAACTCTTTTAAACTTTCACCTAACGAAGTAAACTAAAGTGGCCTTGGACCGTTCTTCCTTCTTCTGACGTGTAAAGAAACCAGTAGTCATCTTGAGGCATTTGCTTATCATTATATAACCCATCCCAACCAGAACCTAAAGGATCTATGTTTTGAAGTAATTTTCCATAGCGATCATAAATACTAATTGTACTAAAAGCTTGGAAAAATTGACTTATTCCTTCTATAAACCACGTATCATTATTGCCATCTCCATTCGGTGAGAAAAAAGGATTGTAATTCAAAATTACACTTTCGTATAAGCTTGTTCCACAACCATTTTTGTCTCTTATAAAGAGTTCAAAAGGGCCGCTAGAAACAGCATCAAAAAACGATTCGTCTTGATAGGGTCCCATTTCTGAATTTAAGGAAAACTCATATGCTCCATTGCCAAGATTATCAGTTCTGATCGTTATGGTGTTTTGTTCTTTTGGTTTTAAATCAGAAACTGTAACATCAGAACTCGAAATTACTGCAGCCATAGAATCGGTAACTCTAATTACTTTTGTGAGAGAACAATTTGTGCCGTCTGTTGTTGTTGCCGTAATTTCATAATTACCTTCAGCATCCGGATATATGTTCGGAGAAGTTTCTGATAGGTCTGTACGAATCCCTGCTGGGTTAATATAGACCCATACATAACTATACTCATCTGAATTAGTACTTATGAAACCTATGGGTTCGGGATCTAAATTAGTGCAGCGTATAACCTCTTGATTAAGCTCAACAACTGGGATGCTGTTTACCACAAAATTAAGATTACTCGTAACAGAACATATTTGGTTTAAAGTTCTCGATAGCGAAACGGTTACTTGTTGCGAACTCGTAAAAAACGGATTTGGTAGTTGATTAGTTATTTCAAGCTCTCCATTAAAATTTAAGTATTCAAATGATATAGTTGTATTGCTTGCGTTTTGAGTTTCTTGTGCAGGGTTGTTTATGATTTCATCAATAATATTCTGAGTATTAAAGAAGCTAATCCCATCGGTCATATTTTCTCCATTATCACACTCCGAAGGAATTATAAAGGCACTAAATTCAGGAATTGGATCTACTTCAAATGAAATATAAGCGGTGTCAATACAATTTCCATCAGGATTAGTTGCATTTTCAAACGCTGAGGTTTTTTCGAGTCTTACTGTTATAGTTTGCGAAGCTGAAAGGAAAGGATTGGGAAGAAGATTCCCAATTTCAATTCCTGATGAATCATAATAAAAGGTTTGAACGTTCAGTTGATTTCCTAGTAGTTGACTCTGTACGTCAGAACTATCGAAAGGGAAAATTCCATCGTAGGCATCCTCGTCTAATGGACTATTGCCGTCACAAGCTCGCTCAATGATAACAATATTTGCGATTGGTCTTGGTTCAACATATAGGCTGGCTATTTGTTTTAGCCCAATGCAACTCACTTCATCTAAATCTAGACTTTCTATATTTCCCCATATTTCTTGCTCTCCTGAAGTCTGAGTAGTATAGGGTTCGCCTATGTTTATGGGGCTTGTTTTTGTTAGTGCATTATCTAAACTACCATACAACTCTATACTCAATGCTTGCGATGTGAATTTTGGATCGGAAGCTATTAGCGTGTTTTTAATTTCTGTCATTACTTGACTGCTAAACGTTGCCAATCCATCTTGAGCGTTTGCCAAATCATCGTCACAGAGCGCATAATACAGCATAAAGTTGGGATCAATTGTACTAGCTCCAATGCGAATGTCTAAAGTAGCAGAAGCAGTACAGTTGAACGGAGATATTATTTTCACAAAAACTTGCTGCTGAAATGCTTCATTCTCAAATCGGGTTGGGCTACTAATTATAGAATTTGTGTTGAAGTCATTTTCTGTAAAAAACTCAAAAGTTTCTGAAGTAGCATTGGTCGAAAAATAAGGACCATATTCTTTTAAATTTAAAAGAGTTCGCCCATCATTTTCGTCATCTTCATCGCATTGTTTTATATAAAAAACAGGGATAATGATGTCTGGATTTGGCGCAATATAAACTGATGTTGTTGCTCGCTCATAACTAGAGCATCCAGTGCCGTCTATGAACTGGGCAAAATAAGTTTGGTTTTGTAAAAGAACAGTAGTACTTGACAATGCAGTTCCACCTTCATCATTTAAATACCATTCTATTCCATCAAAGGTTAGGGTACTCAACACACTCAAATCGTTTATTTGAGCAGGGAAAAATTCATCAAAACAAAAAACTTCTAGAGGATTTAAAAGAGGAGGAGGGATTATCTGTTGAACAGTTAATAAAACTTCATCTGATGAAACCGGGCATAAATATGTGCTGGAAGTTAACAGAACCCGATAATTTCTAGAATGAAATTCTTCTGAATTTATTAGGGTCAGTGTTGCCTGATTACTCCCAGAAAAGTAAGCGTCATCAGCTAGATCAACCCAAAGGGTGCTGCTGACGTTATATTGCCATTGATAAAAAGGAGTCCCAATGAACGTGGCAACTGTTGAGAAAACAGAAGTAAATCCACCACAGCTGTTTATTGGCTGAGGCTGTGTTACTATAGACGGGGCTTCATTTATTATTTGGAAGTAAAATTCAACTTGATCATTTCTTCTTGGCACTAGAGAATAATCATGTTCAATATAGCGCCCTCGGTTATCAATAGTTCCGAGATCAAAACTTACAGGGCTATTTCCCATAAGTCCATCATAATCGGGATCACTTGCGCCGAAACCTGCTTCAAATAAGTCATAACAACCATCACCATCACTATCGGAATCGAATAAATCGGTCAGACCATCTGAGTCGGTATCTAAAAATAAATCGATGAGTTCCATTCGACTGAAATACGAGCTGATTATAGTGGGTTCTTTTTGATAATGCTCAAAAGTTACTCCATTAATATTTTTCGCAATAAATTCAAAGGGAGTAGAATTGATGGGATTTGTATTAAATTTAAACCGAACCTCAGCACCTGTAAACTGAAGAACTCCTGTTTCGTATACGCCATCAAAATCAGTATCTACAAGCAAGCGGTCTCCGGGATCCCAAAGACTGATGTTGTCTTCATCCGAAGGTGTACTCCAAATGAAATAATCTTCGGTGTTATCCACCCTATTTTTAGTAGTATCCTCGATTATTTTTAAGGCAACATTTTGAGACATACTAAGCGTATAGCTGCTGCTTGAATTCATAGAAGGAGCTAGTTGAGATTCAAAAAAACCTGCAACAGTTCCGATAAATGAATTTCCAGAAGCCCCGGAAAATACCAAGGCAGAACTCAGCGTAATATCACTTTCTGATGAAGGATTTAAGGGATCAAGTAAATTTACAGAAACGGTGTTATTGGACTCAACTTGATCCAAAATTCCATCGTTGTCATTGTCTAGATCAAAATTGTCAATAATCCCATCTTGATCAAAATCTGGTGGGCAAATGCTGATTGGAATAATTTGAGACATATAACTTGTTCCGGAGCATGTAATTAATCCGATTACGGAGTAATTACCAGGCTCAGTAGGATTAAAAGTACTAGAATTGGCGCCGCTGACAGGATTGTTTTGATTTGTTAGAGGATTTTTTTTATACCACTGTAGTGAGTCAAAATTACCTTCATTACTGACATTTAGAATAACATTTGAAACACCCTCTGGTGAAATACAAGTGCCGAGTGTTGAGGCGTTAAAGTCAATATCTAAGTCTGGGGGTGAAGGGAACCCTGAGTAAAAACTACCCGAGCTTGCCGACCCATTAAAATTAAAATATGCTGCATACAATTCTGCTGAACTACTAACGCTAATATTGCCGTTAAGGCCTCTTACCTTGTAGGTAATATAATCAGGTTTTCCCGATACATCAGACGGCCCAAAAAGCTGAACAGAACCAAGATTTTCAATTCGTGTTTCGTTGATTTTAACTTCAGCATTTCGTTTGGTTACAATGGTTATACCTCCCGAATATACAATATCTCCAATGTCTTCAATTTGAGCAATATTGTCAATATTCCCTCTATTTTCACAACTTAAAGGAGGCACAAAAAACATTCCTTGATTAGCTTCAGACGTTCCTCCAATTCCTTGATAAGCAAATACATTTTCAGAAGAACGGACATAAAGGTTTCCGCCAATGTATTCATTTCCTTCGATTACGATATGCTCTCCAGCAGCCAATGGAATTGCATTTACAGGATTGGTTTCGTCATTCAGCCAAATATAAGTATCGTCTTGGTGTGCAACTAAAAGAACGTTCTCATAAGAATCTTGTCCATCTCCTCTTACAAATATGTATTCATTTCCAATTTTGTCAGCACCAACGATTTGGTCAAAACCATAATCTCGTGCTCCTCCATTTCCAAAACTACCGTTTGCAGAACCACAATTTACAACAACGGGTTTGTCAGAACTTATAAGAGTTCCAATTAGACCATCACGATTTGGGTTAATTACATTCCCATTATCATTGGTCACTTTGAGGGCAACAATATAGCTGTCCCCTTTATTTAAAATTATATTTTGAATTGGAAATTGATTATATCCAAAGTTTCGAATCACTAATCCAGAAGTAATATTGTTTGATAAGTCAACTCTTGTATCATCTTCTGTAGCCATTATAGAGGCGAAGTTCAAATAGTTACTTTGTGGAGATCCGAGGTTGTTGTATGTACCGACTCTAAATTCTGTTCCGAGTGCATTTTTTCCTTTACTAACCAAAGCTCCTGCCTGTGCATATCCTCCGGCATTCATCCGAACAGAAACGTAAATTGGAGCATCTGCTTCAATGATAAACCCCCTGTTGGATTGAACTCTACTGGTTGTGTTTGGATTAACCATTAAATGAGAGTATCCAGAATTAGAAACAGTATACCGGTAGGAGTTTTCGCGAGACACTTGACCCTCAATATGAGATGTGGGTTCTGTTCCGGCTGGAATTATGGTAAAAGAAACCAAAGTCTCATTGGGGGTAGAAATATAAAAATATTGATCTAAAGGATTCGCGTTTCCTTCATCAGAACTCGTTAAAGGTGGTATATAATGAACTTTACTTAGCTGACCGTATCCATGAAGTCCAAAAAAAAACAAGCCATATAGAATGACTTGTTTTAAATTAAATTTGAAATGAAACATGAATTATGCTAAGTCTAGTCGTTAAGATCCAATACCTTTTTTAAGGTGCTATGCGCTTCTTCTAGATGAGCTTTTCCAATACCATTTGCGGTTTTTCTTTTTGATCGAACCAACTTATAAAGCTTCATCAGTTGCATTCTTGCTGCAGCACGAATGTCTGATTGACCAACATTAATGACTGTTACACCTCCGAAGCGACGTTGATTTTCAGAAATTTTCTGATCTTTTGTCAACAGATAAGCCAATCGCTCAATATGTGCTCGCTGAAGGTTTCTTCTGTAAGTGTCTGGTGTTTTTCCAGCCATAACATCTTTCCATAATCCATCTGTTAAATTAGACATTACACCAATTAATCCAAGTGAATTTGATCCGTTCAATGTTTCGTTTTCGATAACCCGCGCCAAACGATCAAAACCTAATAATTGGTTGAGAGTTCTAACCTGTAATCCTCTAATCTTCTCAACAGTTCCAGCTGCTTTTACTTTGGTGATTATGTTTTTATCTAACATCCAGTAAGGGGTGTCAAATAATTGCTGATGAAGAAAATTCATACTATTCAGTTGTCGACCTCTAGGCACATGAGTAAATACTGCACCATCTTGTTCGTAGGTTTTATTGTATTGATAAACCCCTCCAACATTAGAAGCTACATGACCCATATAACGATTAAACTGGCTAAATACTTGATTATAAAGTTCGCCTAAATCATCATAGTTTTTTCCATTTTCATAGGTCCATTCGATTAGTTTAGGCACAATACGCTTTAGATTTGCAATTCCATAATTACTAGCTTTAACCGCATCGTCACCAAGATCCTCTGTTTGAGAAGATGGATCAATTACTGGTCGCTGTTGACGCCCAAAGCGATAAATAGGGTTCTCTGCCTTGTCTAATATCCATTGATTTAAAGTAGCTTTTTCTTCATCTGCTGTTTGATTAAGAATTGGACGATACCCCCAGTTAATAGAGTGCTTGTCGTAAGGTCCAACATTAGGCATAAGCGCAACTCCTTTGTCTTCGGGTTGAGCTATATAGTTAAAACGCGCATAATCCATAATGGACGGAGCAGTTCCATATTTTTGAGTAAAGGTTGCAGAGCGTAATGAGTCAACCGGATAGGCAACACTACTTCCCATATTATGAGGTAATCCAAGTGTATGACCAACTTCATGTGATGAAACAAAACGAATTAAACGTCCCATTATTTCATTTTTAAAAGCAACTCCTTGGGCTTCGTCGTTAATGGCAGCAGTTTGAACAAAATACCAATTACGCAGAAGAGTCATAACGTTATGGTACCAGTTAATGTCTGATTCAAGAATTTCTCCTGATCGAGGATCACTAACGTGAGGACCATTTGCATTAGGAATAGGGGAGGCTAAATAACGAACCACAGAATAACGTACATCTTCTGGAGACCAATCTGGATCTTCTTCAACAGTCGGAGGATCTTTAGCAATAATTGCATTTTTAAATCCGGCAGCTTCAAAAGCAACTTGCCAGTCTTCTATTCCTAATTTGATGTAAGAACGCCATTGTTCTGGAGTAGCACGGTCGATATAATAAACAATTTGTTTTTTAGGTTCAACTAATATTCCTTGCTCAAATTTTTCTCGGTCCTCTTCTTTAACTTCTAAACGCCAGCGATCAAGATAAGTTAGCTCTTTACTTTCTTGAGCAGGAAGTCCGTAATCTACTTGACTACGAGCAAACCAACCTACACGCTTGTCAAAATGACGACGCTTCATAGGAATCTCAGGAAGCAAAATCATAGAATTGTTAATCTCAACAGAAAAGGCCTGGAGACTTCCATTAGATGGTGGCTCAGAAGCTTTGTATGTTTTTACATGTCTTGCCTCAATGTTTAAAGGATAGGACTTAATCGATTCTATATACGAACGTTTTGTATCCGCTGAAGAAATCTTATATCGTTTTTTATATCGAGAAGAAATTCCCAAAGTCTTTACATCGTCTGTAAAAAGTGTTGTTACATCAATTAATGAAGAAGGATTCAAGGAATCATTTCCTTTGGTTTCAATCTTGAAACTAGCAATGATGGGTTCAAAGTTTGAATTAGCTACAGCTTCAAAAATAGGGAGACTATCTGAGGCTACATTCTCGTATGATACAATGCGCAATAAAATTTGCTTTCTTTTTTTGACCCAACGTATTACTTGAGTATTTTGTTTTCCACCGCCAAAACCAAGTCCATTGGCAGTTTTAGCAATACGAGTCACCATCAACATTTCTTTGCCTAATAGGCCATCTGGAATTTCATAGTAGAACTTTCCGTCCACATCGTGAACAGCAAAAAGCCCTTGGTCTGAAACCGCTTTCTTAGTAATGATTTCATCAAAGGTTTTTTCTTTTTTCTCTTTTTTGTCAGATTTTGATTTGTCTTGCCCCTGAACATTAAACGTTACAAAGGCTGCAAGTGTTAGTAATAAAAAAAGCTTTTTCATTTTACTTATATTAGCTTAATATACATTGAACATCTTTTTTTCTTCAAAGACCTGCCTAATATTATTGATTTTAACCTTGTGTTGTATTTTATTTTTGATGAGGTATATTAAAAATAAAATAAGCCAGAAGTAAATATAGTAAATAAAGTGTCATTTAAGATGTGTATTGAAATAAAAAAACCCCGCGCCTTTTTTAATTAGAGAACTTTTCCACAAGTGTTTTTTTTTGGTGAAATTCTCTACTTTCTCCATATCGAAATAAATTACTAGATTTAGATATGTTTCAAAATCAGTTTTTTATAAAAAAAACCTTGTTTCTTATTATGCTGTTTTTTTCATTTACTTCAAATGCTCAAAGTAAAAAAGAGCGAAGATTGGCAAAGAAAATTCAAAAGATGAGTAATCCGAAATGGCTTAAAATTCAGAACACTAAAGCCTCTTTTATTGACAATAAGAATTCTTATATAGCCAAAAACTCTTTTGATGCACGCTCTCAAAATAACGGTCGTTTGAATAACAAGGGAAGAAAGAATTTGATGTACGACAATGTTGGTATTAACCGAAACTCAAACTACGACTATGATCGAATTGAGTCTAGGGTCATTCAGATTGCACTTTTTTTGCCTGAAATAACAGAACTAGAAGTTCAAATAGAGATTAATTGCAGTGAAGGGTACAAGGACATTCAATATTTAGTAATTGTAGAGGAGGACTTGAGGGTGTTGCGTTCATTTAATACGCAAGAAAATTTTGTTCGTGACATTAAAGTAACCGACCTCAATGTTTTTAGAAAAATCGAATTGGTGCATGCAACTTTATGTAAATAGATGAAGTTTTTGAACGGATATATAGCCCTTATTTTACTGTTCTTGTTTTCAGTAATAATTGGTGCGTCAATTTGGGAAATTTTTTGCGCAGAATTTACAGATGGTTTTATGCCTTTTATAACCGTTTTTTCAGCAGCTGTTTGGGTGTTTTTAATTTTCTATTTATTTAAAAATTTCAAAACCCTTAATTCTAGAGTTTTATTGAAGTGGGGGGTAGGCTTTGGATTTTTGTTCTTTTTTAATGTTTTAGTAGAGCAAATTGCACTTCCTTTTTTAGACTTAGATGATACGCCTAAAAATGACATTTACTTTCAGATTTGGTGGATTTGTGTTTTGTTTTGGTTTTTATTTGGATGGGTTATACTCAAAAAAACAAGCTCAAAATAATTTAGATTTTCTAAAAAGATATTCCAATAGAAAAATAATGAAGACCCGAAGCACCTAAATTAAGCGTCCCTAGGTTTGAGGTATAGTGATATGAAAAAAGATATCGATTATAATTTAACCCAAAAACCGGAGTAAAATGACTGTAGTATTGTGGCGGCATATTTGGAGCAGAACTAGTCTCAATTTCTAAAAAATTCCTTCTAAACGATCCACCTACCCATAAACGGCCTTTATTTATTAGGCGATATAATTTAAGGTTTAGATCCAAACTAGTTTCATTTGTTTTTTCAAGGTATTGAACCAAAAAGGAGGGTTCCATATTCCAGCCGTTATCAAAATAGATTTCATATTGAAGTGAAGCGAGGTAATGCTTAAACCTGGAAGAGTCGAAATTTTCATTTCCATCTTCCATACTTGTTTTAGAATTATTCATGGTAATGTTCTTAACCGAAAACTGTGCAGATAGATGCGTAGAAACATAAGCTGCTCCAGCATCCAAGGTAATATATCCAGTTCCACTAGAATTGTTGTTTAATAACGGGTCAGTAATTCGCGGGTCAAAGCTACTTTGATTCAAGTTGTAATTAATAGATCCAACACTGATTCCAAAAGAGAGTTCTTTAATGTTGTCATTTTTTGTAGGAAAAGATCTACGGGTAGTCCAAACTTCATTATTTAAATACAAACGGTATCCAAAAGTAAGGTAAGATGAGTTTTTGGAATGATACCCGTTGTGGTCTTTGATAAGCTGTAATCCAAGAATGGCGTTTTTGGTAGCTTTGTATTCCAAGGTTAATAAGTCAGTTCCTGGAGCATCGGGTATATTAAACCATTGTTGGCGACTTCCAAAATTGAGTCTTATGTTTTTAAGGTTTGTACCTACCATAGCTGGATGAATCAGGTATAAGTTTTCGGATAAGTATTCGTTAAATAACGGAACAAAACCCTGTGCATTTCCTTTTTGGAAATACCCAGTGATTAAAATAATTAAAATAAATTTTTTAAACAGTAATTTCATTATTTAAGTCTTAAAAGGCTAAAATGCCCTTTACGTTCTTTTCCATTATCAAAATACACACGAAACCAATAATCGTCTTGAGGCAATATTTTTCCGTTATATGTCCCATCCCACCCGGGACCAAAAGGATCCAGGTCAAGCAATAATTTTCCAGTTCGATCATAGACATACACACGTGTGTTGGGCTGGAAGTTTTGTCTAACTCCAAGAATATTCCAGAAATCATTAATTCCGTCTCCGTTGGGGCTAAAAAACTTCATATGCCCCAAAATAGAGAATTCTATTTGACTCGTTCCACAACCATTTTTATCACGAATATATAGTGTATAAATACCGGGAAGCAAATTAGTGAAATATGGTAGGTCTTGAAAATTTTCAAAGGGATCATTAACTGAAAACTCATAAGCTCCAGTCCCCAGATTAGCTATTAAGATTTCTACAGAACCCGTATCCCCCTCTAAATCGATTACTGTTAAATCTTCTTTTGTTAATGATGCTACCTCAGAAGAATTCAATGAAATAGTAATTTTTTTAGAGCAGATAGTTCCATCTGTTGTGGTAGCAGTTACCTCATAATTCCCACCCTCATAGACTAGTATTTGTGCGCCTTCCCCTTCAATGTTTAAAGGGTATTCTATGTCATTCTTTGTCCAAGTATAACTGTATTCGCGATCGTCAATCGAGGCTACTCCAATCCTAACAGGGTCAAGGTTTACGCAAACAATATTTATTTGATCTGTACGGTCAAATTTAGGCAATCTGTTTACTCTTAATGCAGCAACATTTTCCAGACCTAAGCAAGAAATTGTATTGAGATCCACGTTGTCAACACGCGCCCAGATTTCTTGGTTATAGGGAGTTTGCATGGTGTATTGATCTGTTTGGTTTACCATCGTAATTACATTTTGACGAAGAGAGGCATCTGTTTCGTTAGAGTAAAAAGTTATCTCAATATTTTGAAGAGAGAATTTAACATCCGAGTTTATGAGTTCATTTCTTAATGTATTAAAGGTTTCATAGCCCCAAATTTCGATTCCGAGACTCAGTGTTTTTAACTCCGTTTCACAGGTTTCAAATTCCATAAAAAAATCTGAGTCAATAAGACTGGCTCCAACCTTAATAGTCAATGAAGAGGTTTCAGAACAATTGGAGGGTGTATTAATTTTTACATAAATCTGTTCTTCAAAATCTGTATTTGTGTAGTTTGTAGGGTTTGTTATTAAAGTAGCCGGCGAGAAATTTGAATCGGAATAAAATTCAAAGGTTTCACTAGAGCTATTAAGAGAAATTAAAGGTCCAAAAGCGTTAAGATTAAAAACAGTTCGACCATCATTAAGCTCATCATTATCACATTGTTCAATAATTAAATTTGGGTTTATAATAATTGGATATTGATGAACGATTGCAGTTATAGGTGTTCTCGTCTCACTTGCGCAGTATTCTGGGATCAAGTCGATCCAAAAGGTTGTTGTGGCGCTGGGTAAAACAGAAAACGAAGTTCCTGTAAACAACACGGAACTCCCCGTTTCACTTTCATACCAATTAATTTCTGAAACAGAGGCACTTACAGTAAGCGTCTGGGTTTCTCCAGAGCAAGCCTGAGAATCCTCAGCACTCATTATTTTTGGCATTATGAGTTTTGTAAATGCTGAAATATTTATTTCTGGATCTCCAGGCGAACCACCATATTCAACAACATACCCTTTTGCCTGGTAAGGTCCTGAACTTTGAGCATTATTTGGTAAATCATTCCAAGAACCTGCAAAACCAATACTAGGGTCTGTAATGTGAGCATAATCCTCGTTCCCCGCATTGTTGGGTTCTCCTGAATTCCAGTTGGCATAATTTGGTGAGCTTCCACTTGAAAGACCATTCCAAAAAACAGTACCCGCTTCAGGCCCTGTTACCCATTTCCAAGTCCCTTCTTCCTCTTGGTCCGACCCCCCAATCCACCCAACACCAGTGGTTAGTTTTCCAGACATATCGGCCTCTTCTTGAGAGAGTATAGTTACTAAATATCCTTTAATTCCGAAGTAATCTTTATTTTCTGCTTCAGTTTTTGCTTGGGACCAAGGAATACTTAGACTTGGAACAAACTCATAAAAATGCTGGGTAGAAGGAAGGTAATTTGCACTTCCAACGGTAATCGAAAAAGTTTTATCGTTTGTGGGATTTGGGTTGCTGCTATAAAAAACAACATTTTTGATAGCGTTTACAAGGTATATATAGTTTACTTCCTGGGTTAAAGTGCTTTCGAGGGTTAGTTTAGCTTCTGCTGGGTTCCAGCTGCTAGTTACATTGTCGTGCGCTCCGCTTAGACTAAGTATATCTTCTCCAGCAACATAACCCTCAGAAATCTGAATATAAATAGTCATTGTAACCTCACTGTTGTTATCTACAATAGAAAAATCTGTAACTATAGGTTGCTCAGATAAGGAACAGTATGCCTGAAACCCTTCTGCACTTAATGCAGGCGAACCACCAGTTTGTGCAACAAGAATGTTGCTTGCTAGAATTAACAAAAAGGATGTTATTGTCTTTTTTGGAGAAACTAAATTTAACAAGCTGGACTTTTTAATTCTTTAGATTTTCTTTAAATACAGGTAGCCGAAGATAAAAATAGTAATAGCTTTTTAAGCTAGGTTTGAGAATAATAATCAGTGTGTATAATTTAGTAAATGTTTTCAAAACATTACTTAAAAAAACATGTGCCTTGTTAAGCGCCTGTTTAATATACATATAGGGGAACCTTTAAGCTGCCTTAAAAGTTTTTAATTTCTCAATTAATTTAGGAAGAACATCAAAGGCGTCTCCAACAATTCCATAATCTGCAGCTTTGAAAAAAGGCGCTTCAGGATCTATATTGATTACGACTTTTACTTTACACGAGTTAATACCGGCTAAATGCTGAATCGCTCCAGAAACTCCAATTGCTATGTATAAATTTGAAGCGACAGGCTTTCCAGTTTGTCCAACATGTTCACTGTGGGGTCTCCATCCCATGTCAGACACAGGTTTAGAGCATGCAGTTGCTGCTCCTAATATTGAGGCTAACTCTTCAACTAAATGCCAGTTTTCGGGACCTTTTAATCCACGACCTCCAGAAACTACAATATCTGCATCGGCTATGGTTATTGTTCCCGTTACCTTTTCGACAGAAGAAACCACCATAGAGCTAGATGCCTCATCAGTTGTCATACTAGTTTGTTCCGGAGTACTTTGAGTTTCAATTATTCCAAAAGCATTACTAGACAATCCAATGATGTTTATGGGTTGGTTTGAAGTAACTGTACTGAAAGCTTTACTTGTATAACAACTTCTTTTAAGGGTTAGAGGCTCTGTACTTGAGGGTAATGCAACTACATTTGAAGTGTAAGCTGCGGTTAATTTAACTGCGAGTAAAGGAGCTAAATATTTGCTATTTGCACTTGAGCTAATAACTACAAGATTTACTTCTTTTTCAGAAGCTACTTGAGCAATTGCGGCTGCGAATTTTTTTGCGGAAAAGGTTTCTGAAAAACCTCCCGTAATGTTTACCACAAGATCAACTCCGTATGCGCTTAGGGCACTTCCGTCTTCTTGATTAAAGGTAACTGCAACTAATTTTTGTCCCGTTTGATCTGCAAGAGCTTTTCCATAAGAAGCAACTTCAAAAGCAGATTTTTTAAAACTTCCATTTTCAGACTCTGTGTATGTTAATACTGCCATAATTTATTTTTTAAAAAGGGGTTATATAACTTTTGCTTCGTTATGAAGTAAATCGATTAAGGTGTCTATATCTTCGGCATCAACTAATTTAACTGCTCCTTTAGCAGCGGGTTTTTCAAAAGAAGTAACCTTTGATGATGCAACTGCATCTATTGGAGGAATAACATCAAGAGGTTTTTTTCTAGCCTGCATAATTCCTCTCATATTAGGAATAATTAAATCAGACTCTTCAACCAATCCTTTTTGAGCTCCAAGAACCAAGGGTAATTCACTGGTAACAATTTCTTTACCACCGTCAATTTCTCGCGCAGCTATTGCTTGACCGTTTTCAACTTCTAAAGAAATACAGTTTGTGATGTATTCATACTCTAACATACCAGCTACTAATCCAGGAACCATTGAACCGTTATGGTCAATAGATTCTCTTCCTGCAATTACCAGGTCATAAGACCCTTTTTCGCAAACAGAAGCAATTTGTTTGGCAACAAAAAATCCATCTGTTGCAGTTGCATCCACTCGAATTGCTTTGTCGGCACCAATAGCAAGACATTTTCTAAGAATTGGTTCACAACTAATATCTCCTACAGTAAGAACAGTAACTTCTGCCTGTTGTTTTTGTTGTAACCAAACGGCTCGGGTTAGTCCAAATTCATCATTAGGATTAATAATGAATTGTACTCCTTGAGTATCAAATTTTGTATCTGATTCAACAAAATTTATTTTTGATGTAGTATCGGGTACATTACTAATACAAACTAAGATTTTCATATAATTCCTTTAATAAGTTTCTTTTTAGATTTAGTTCTAGTATTTTGCATTAAAACGTAAAAAAAATAATACGTGACTATTTTATACAAAAATGACAAAAATTTTATTTAATTTCAATTTAATTTCAATTTAATTTTAATTTTTTAAAAAATTATTATAGTAACAAAAAATAAGCTACAAAGATATATTTATGAGTAGTTTGAATACAAAAAGAAAAAGAGGAAGGCCAGTTGCTTCAGAGAAGCTCGATAAGCAAGTTTTGCTCGAGGCTGCTTTAGATATTTTTTCTGAATTTGGTTTCGAAGGAGCACAGCTTAAAGAGGTAGCTTCTAGGGTAGGAGTTACCACTCCATTGATTAGTTACCACTTCGAGAATAAAGAAGATTTATGGAAACAATCTATAATTCACTTGTCTAAAGAGATCATGCAACGCTATGAAGAAGTTCGGTTGTTGAATAAAGACCTTAAAGGCTTAGCCTTGCTTAAGGCATTTACAAAACATTATTTGTATTTGATGGCTGAATTTCCATCGATGTATAAAATTTTACTTCAGGAAATGGGTAGAAAATCTTGGCGTTATGATTTTGTAAGTCAACATTTATTAATGCCGGTAGTTTGGTTCAGCCATAAACCAATTTTTGAGAGTAAAGGTTTAGAAGAATTTAAGTCCATTCCAGTAGCTAATTTTGTTAGTATTATGTTTGGAGCAACCAGTAGTTTTTTTGTTCTAGCTCAAACTCTAGAGTCAGAGTATGGTATTTCTCCATTTACAAAAGAAAATATAGAAATGCATGCTAATATCATGAATGACCTAATCTTTAAGCAATTCGAATGACCTAATATAAATAGTACCCACCCTCAACCAAATCTAAAACATAACCTAATGATCTTAAAAGATTTCAGTGAATTCAAATCTCTACTTGGCTCGAGGTTGAGCAAGAAATGATAGACCATTTTGCTGCAGCAACCAAATACTACCAATGGATTCATGTAGACAAGCAACGCGACGAAAAAGAGTCACCCTACAAGTTAACAATTGCTCATGGCTTTATGTCGATCGCTTTGATTCCCTTAAAATGGCATATAATTTTGGCCTTGAGGAATTTCGTTTTCCATACCCTGTCGTAGAAGGTTCTTTTTTGAGAGGCATAGTTCAAGTCGAAAGTATTGAAGATTAAAAGTTAAATAGTCTTAAGATTGTTTGGAAAGTGACTTTTGAAACGAAAGGCGCGCGAAAACCAGCTTGCGTTGGCAAAATGATTACAATAGTTTACGAATAATATTTTTTGGCAGTCTGTTTAAAGGAAATTTGTATCTTTGAGCATAAAAATTACTCTACTTCAGAGAAAAGAAGTTGTGTTGCTTGCATGAAAATGCAAGAGGTTTGTAGAAAACCAGTGAGAAGCTTTCCAATGATTTGGAGGGCTTTTTTTATTTCAGACAACTTTAATAAACCTTAAAAACAACAACATAATGAGTTAATTATCTGTATATTAAATAATTAAAAAAATAACGATGATATTTTTTAATAAAAAAAGTCTAATTACGTGTTTTGGTTAAATAAATCAAAATACATAATTAATGAGAAAGACTTTTTGAAACTAATGGAAATAATAAGATTATATTATGATTCCAAGAAAGTAGATTTTAATTCAAAGTGTATTTTTCTAATTTGTTAAGTGTGAATTATAGGAATACACAACTTCTGTTGAATCTAACATAAGTGATTTTAAGGTTTAATTTTTATATTTTTTGAAATACTCCTGAATTCATCAGATAATAAAACAACTTTTTGTCTTTTGTCTACTTTAGATTTATTTTTAATGATTGGTTCATGTTTTAATTTAAAAATCGATTTCAAACGAATGGTTAACTTATCTAATTTTTCATTTGTTATTCGAGTGTTATGACCATAAGATAATTCGGTATTACTGTATGTTTCTAAAACAGAAATAAAACTGATATCCTTGTTAAGAATAAGTGATTTTAGTAGTTTAATATCATCAGTATCAAAATTATATGATGATTTTTTGTGTTGAATAGATCGGTAGTTAATAAGAGTTTTATTATTGTTCTTACTGAATAAAACAATTAAAAAAACTAACACAATTGTAATTAAAATGTAATTCAATTTTAATCTGAATGGTTTATTATATAAACTGAAAGATTCAATAGGTTGAATTAAAAAGTTATCAGATAAAAGAATTGTCTCAATTTCTCCCGATTTGGTTAAAGTTTTCTTGATTATAAAAGATTTTTTTTCAGGGGAGTAACTTACATCAAGTAGATTATTAATTACGGTAGGTTTGTAATGTTTAAATATCTTGTTTAAAAAAGGGTTTACTCTATAGACGAATTCTTGATCATAGAATACTGAGTATTCTTCACCAGAATAAAATAGTTTCTTTGACTCAAAATTAAACTCTAAATCTCCAATGTTATTTAATTCTCGGGTTTCAAAATTGAATTCAACAATTTCTTTTGATCTTATTTGTTGTAGTTTATTTTCTGGATTAACTTTTTTCCCTCCATAAAACAATATTGATTCTACATTGTAGTTTTGAAAACCTGAAAAACTACCATGTATTTGATTATTAGAAATTGTTTTATACCATTCCCATTCAAGAGAAGAGTTGTCGAAATAGAACATGAAGTTTCGTTGTGACCAAAATCCATATCCTCCATACTTAATTACAGTATCATTTGATTGAAAAATATAAGAATTGATTGTAATTCTTGAGTCTATAGACTTATCGATTCTGATGAGTGAATCATTTTGAATCAAATAAACTTCATTAAAGGCTCCAAAATAATATTTTTTATTATCAAAATTGAAAATGACAGAGTCATTTGTCTTTGATAATTGACCAAACAAAGAATTGAAAGTAAATAATAATAAAATATATAGTCGAATCATATTACAAGATATACCCTAATTATTATTTATTTACTGATTTAATAATAATTTTTCTAAACTATATAGATGATCTTGTCCCCAACTAATGTTATTTAAAAAAAACATGATCATAGATTGTTTATTAATAGGTAGTTTAAATTCAACTCATTACAAAATAAACGCAATATAAATCCTTGATTTTTTTTAATTGATGACAATATCTTTTAAATTCATTCTTATTAATTACAAATAAAAAATCGCAATTAAAATTTATTTCTGTTCTATTACTATTTATCTTTTTATACCTCCCGAGCAACCTTTAAGGCAAACCAAAAAACCCGTAATTAATTGTCTATAAATGAGTTACGGGATGATTTTGTGGTACCTCCAGGAATCGAACCAGGGACACATGGATTTTCAGTCCATTGCTCTACCAACTGAGCTAAGGTACCGTTTAGATGGCTGCAAATATAACTTCCTTTTTATTTCCCACAAAACATTTTATCTAAATTTCTTATTGTTTATTTTAGCAGAAACGAATTTGAACTATGAATTTGATTATTGATGCAGGTAATAGTGCAATAAAGCTTGCTTTTTTTGAGGCAGGAGCATTGGTCTTAACCAAACATGTGGACCCTCTATATCAGAATTTTAAGGTAATCCATGCTGAATATCCTCAGATTAGTTCTGTTCTGATTTGTGACGTCCGGGGCTTAGATTGGGGTTTTTTAAGCAACATCTTTGAGTCAAAAATAATTTTTAAATTGTCAAGTTCTTGGCGTTTTCCTTTTCAAAGTGAATATAAAACACCAAAAATGCTAGGTACAGATCGAGTTGGTCTTGTTGCCGCTGCATCAAAAATGTATCCAAATCAAAATGTTTTAATAGTAGATATTGGGAGTTGTATTACTTTCGACATTCTAAAACAGGACAATACCTACATAGGGGGCATTATTTCTCCAGGTTATAATATACGTTATAAAGGCTTAAAAGAATTTACCGGGAAGTTACCTCTGGTTGAAAACGAAATGACCGATAAACGCATAGGGGATGACACTAAAACATCTATTCAGGTGGGAGTTTTTCAAGGAGTTTTTTATGAAATTACTGGTCAAATTGAGTATTTTAGAAAAAAATACAAGAATTTAACAATAATTTTAACAGGTGGAGACTGCTTGCAGTTGTCTAAACGATTAAAAAACCCCATATTTGCCCATCCTAATTTTTTGGTGAAAGGTTTGGATTATATCTTAGAACTCAACAAAAAACAACTTTGAAATATAAATACTTTTTAATATTCCTTACAGTGTCTTCTTTTATTTTCGGCCAAAGTAACACCTCGTCTCCCTATTCTATAGGAGGTCTAGGCGAACTAGCATTTAAAGGTAACGCTATAAACAGGCATATGGGTGGTCTTGATATTTATTCAGACTCCCTGCACGCTAACCTAAATAATCCAGCGAGTTTTGGTGACCTTAAATTAGTAACCTACAGCCTTGGGTTGAATTACAAAAGCACACAATTATCTTCTAATGAAACTAACGAGACCATAGCTTCCGCATCTCTTGATTATTTTATAGTCGCAATTCCTACTAAAAAGTTCACTTTCGGATTTGGTATTTTACCGGCTACTTCGGTTGGATATCGCTTGCAATCTGTAATTCAAGGAGACGATATTAATAATGTTGTCAATCAAAATGAAGGTTCCGGGGGCTTAAATCAAACTTTTTTTACTGTTGGGTTTAAAGTTTTTAGCTTTTTAAATTTTGGTGTAAGCGCTAATTATAATTTTGGGAAAATTAAAAACGAGTCATCAAGACAGGAGCAAAACATAGACTATGGATCTTTTTATAACAAAACATCTTCTTTAGTTGGTTTCAATTACCGCTTTGCAACTCAATTGAAAATACCTCTAAAAGACAAAATTCGCCTAGATGCAATGGTATTCTACGTTCCTAGTAATAGTTTAACCTCTTCAAATGAAAGTGTTTTTTTCACTAGATCTATTACTACCGAAAATTTAGGTGATTTTGAAAATGTAGACTTAGAAGCTTTCAACTTGAAAGAGACCAAGATCTCTTTAGGAAATCAATTTTCATTTGGACTGGGAATATCTAAAGAAAAAAAATGGCTTATTGGTGGACAATATACAGTTCGTAATTCAGGTCTTTATGTAAATAACTTTATATCGCTCGACAACATAACGTATGCAAATGCAAATCGCCTCTCTTTGGGAGGGTTTTATTTGCCAGACTATAGTTCATTTACCAGTTACTGGAAACGAATCGTATACCGCGCAGGATATCGCTCAGAAGACACTGGTGTGTTGTTCAACAATCAGCCGCTTAAAGAAACTGGCATATCTTTTGGAGTAAGTTTACCCATGGCAGGATATTCAAATGCAAACATTGGTCTTGAATTTGGTAAACGCGGAAGTAAAAACAATGGTCTTATTGAGGAATCCTATTGGAATTTAATCATAGGCTTATCCCTAAATGATATCTGGTTTATAAAAAGAAAATTTAATTAACTTAATTATATTATCATGAGAACTCTAACCAATTTCTTAATTATAACTTTCATTCTTAGCTTTAGCTTTGTTAGTGCACAACTGGGTGAAACTTGTGTTCAAAACTTATCTATTTTTGTTGAATCGGCAAAAGTAAAAAATTACGACGCAGCTTATGATCCTTGGATCTCTGTTCGTTATGAATGTCCAAAAGCTAGTTTAGCAATTTATAACTACGGAGAACGTATTCTAAAAAACAGAATAAAAAAATCAGAAGGGGCTGCCAGACAACAAGAAGTGAAAGACCTTATGAAACTTTATGATCAATGGATTCAAAACTTTCCAATCAAAAAAGGAAAGAGTGCCGTTGGAAGTATTCTTGCGAGCAAAGCCCAAACCATGATTACATACAAAATTGGAACCCCCAAAGAAGTGTATGACACTTTTGACAAAGCCTTTACCGAAGATATTGCTAGTTTTACAAACCCAAGGGGATTGTATAACTACTTCAAAACAATGTATGATTTATATAAATCTAGAGCTTCTGGAGTTACACCCGAAAAATTATTTAATAAATATGAAGAAGTTTCAGAAAAATTTGAACTTGAAGGGACTAAACTTTCTATGAAGCTCGATGTTATTTTGAAAAAAGAAGCAGATGGAAACAGAATGTCTAACAAAGATTTAAAAGACAAAAAGAAATTCGACACAAACTCCAAAGCCATCGGTATTTTTCTTTCAAATTTAGATGCAATCATATCTAAAGAATCATCTTGCGAAAATTTAATTCCATTGTATCAACGTAACTTTGAACAAAATAAAGGAGATGCAGTTTGGTTAAACAGAGCAGCATCACGAATGAAAACGAAGGAATGCTCAGACGATCCATTATTTGTAACCATCGTGGAGGCATTACATGCTTTAGCTCCTTCTGCAAACTCGGCTTACTATCTCGGAATACTTAATGATAAAAGAGGAGATAATAACGAAGCACTTCGCTACTATGAAGAGTCTATTTCCCTAGAAACAGATCCTTATAAAAAAGCAAAAACTTTATATAAAATCGCATTAGAATTTAAAGCACGAGGTCGAAAGTCCACTGCAAGAAATTACGCCAATAAAGCCCTCAAATATCAGCCTTCCCTGGGAAAAGCTCATTTAATGATTGCAAGTTTGTATGCTAGTTCTGCAAACGACTGTGGAAACACACAATTTGAAAAAAGAGCAGTTTACTGGTTGGCAGCAAAGGTTGCTAGAAAAGCAGGAAAAGTAGAGGCTTCTCTAAAGAAAAATGCAGAAAAAGCAGCTCAATCATACGAAGGAAGAGCGCCTACCAAAACAGACATCTTTACAGAGGGTAACGCAGGAACTTCAATTAAATTTAATTGCTGGATTAGGGCCAGTGTTACTGTCCCAAATTTATAAATGTTAAGCCATCTGTTAAAATATAAACTAAGGGTTGTCGTTTTTGCGACAACCCTTTTTTGTTCTTGTGATTTGTCTAACAGCCAACCCGTAAACTTAGATTCAGACAAAATAGTTCCTGCAGGAACAGGCTATAACATCCGAATGGTATATACCGACTCTACTCGTGTAAAAGCCATTCTACAGGCTCCTCTGTATTTAGATTACTCCAATCTTTCCTTGCCTTATTCAGAATTCCCTGAAGGTCTAAAAGTTACCTTTTTGGATGAATTCATGAACGAAAATATTGTGCTGGCTGATTTTGGAACTCTGTACAACAGTACTAAGATAATCGACTTGGTCGGAAATGTAAGCTTAACATCTAGCGATGGCTCCATTCTTAATACAGAGCAACTCTATTGGGATGCTTCTAACGATTGGATTTTTACAGAACGTGAGTTTCGTTTTGTTGGGCCAGAATACAATGTCTTGGCAAACCGATTGGATACCAATAAAGAATTCACTAAATTTCAGACAGGTAAATTAACAGGTACAGTGGCTGTCAAAGAAGAAACAGCTCCAGAATAAAACAATTTTTTTTAATGAAATTTCATAAAATATCAGAATTCCTTTACATCGTTATAGCAACTATATCTGTTTTTGAGGTAATTACCCTTTGGGATGTTCAACGTAATAAAGCATACTTATTCATAGGTTTTGTTGCACTCTCTGTATTTATGTTTTTGTTCCGTAGAAACTATAGAAAGAAATTTAACAATAGAAAACCCTAAATGATTGCCACTGATATTGTAATCATACTTTGCTTAATACTCTCAGCTTTTTTTTCAGGCTTAGAAATAGCTTTTATTTCGTCTGATCGAATTTTTCTTGAAATTGAAAAAAACCAAGGGAACATTGTTGCCCGAATTTTAACCCGCATTACTGAAACTCCCTCTAAATTTATTGCAGCCATGTTGGTCGGTAATAACATTTCATTAGTTGTTTATGGTATTTTCATGGGAGATAGAATTATTAACGTAATATTTCCAGAAGCCGATTCAGCAAACTTGGCCATTAGCATCTTGTTTTATCAGACCATGATTTCAACAGTTATTATACTTTTGACGGCTGAGTTCTTGCCCAAAGTTTTTTTTCAACTTTACGCCAATAAGCTGATCAAGTTTTTCATCATTCCGGCGGCATTCTTTTATTATTTATTCGCCCCGATAACGTTTTTTATTATCAAAATAACGGATGGACTTCTTCGCCTCTTCTTAAATACCGCTGCTGAGGTTGCCGAAATATCTTTTTCTAAAGGTGAGCTAGGTGATTACATTGAAAAACAAGTTGAATCAGTATCTGACAAAGAAAAACTAGATTCTGAAATTCAGATTTTTCAAAATGCATTAGAATTCTCAGACCTTAAGGCACGAGAAGTTATGGTTCCCAGAGCAGAACTTGTTAGTATCGATATTGACAAAAGCATCGAGGACCTCAAAAAGCTTTTTATGACCACAGGCCTTTCAAAAATACCCGTATATCAAGATTCTGTAGATGATATTTTAGGCTATGTTCATGCTTTTGAACTCCTAAAAAAGCCCAAGTCAATTCGAAGCATTCTGTTGCCAGTTGAATTTATTCACGAACCGCTCCCAATCAATGATGTTTTAAATAGGCTAACTAGAAAAAGAAAGAGTTTAGCAGTTGTTTTGGATGAATATGGAGGTACTTCAGGAATTATCACTGTCGAAGACATCGTAGAAGAATTGTTTGGAGAAATTGAAGATGAACATGATTCAGTAGACCATTATGAGTTGAAAGTCAACGAAAATAAATTTGAGTTCTCTGCCCGATTAGAAGTCGATTACCTCAATACTACCTATGATTTTTCTTTACCAGAGGAAGAATTTTATGAAACATTGGGTGGTTTAGTCGTGCACATTTCTGAAGAAATTCCTTTACAAGGAGATGTTTTTTCTTTAGAGCAGTATGAGTTTAAAATCCTAGAAGCATCCTCTACTAAGATAGAACGTATCCAGCTGACTTTAAAAGATTCGTGAAATACGGTTCCTCAATACAATAGGAAGTTACATTATAATTTTATTCCCTTTTATTATTGCTAAGGAAATTGTATTTTCGCAACTAATAAAAATTTAAATACCCACACGATGGCTATATTAGGTAAAATCCGACAACAGTCGTTCTTTCTAATTCTAATCATAGGACTTGCATTATTTGCTTTTATTGTTTCTGGAATTTTCGGAAGTGGAGCAGGAGATACAGGGCCAACTGACCCTATTGGTAATGTTAATGGTGAGAAAATTAAAATTGAAAACTTTAGATTTCTTGTTGACCAAACGGAACGTCAATATGGATATTCTACGATTCAGGCAGTAAATACTGTTTGGAATCAATACGTTCAAAGCACGCTTTTTGAAATAGAATTAAATACGCTTGGAATTGATGCTGGAAAAGAACAAATTGAGCAAGTAGTTTCATCTACAGAATCTATAAACTCCGACCCTCGTTTTATTAATGAGGCTGGTTTTTTTGATTTTGGCTTATTTGCCGATTTTATTTTACAAATGAGGGATGAAAATCCACAAGCATATGAGCAATGGAAATCTCAAGAAGCTGGAATAATTTCTTCAGCTAGAGAGTCAATATACTTTGATTTAATTAAAGCTTCTTCTAGTATCACTAATAACCAAGCTAAAATTCTTTATCATTTAGAAAATGACAATGTGGATCTAAATTATGTTCAGATTCCATTTTCAAGTATAAACGACACCTTGATTGCTGTATCGGATTCAGAAATTAAATCTTACATTAAAAATAATGCTTCTTCATACGAATCTAAAGCTAGTAGAGGGATTCAATATGTATCTTTTTTGGAAACACCTACAGAAGAAGACAGAACGATACTTAGAAACAGTTTAGAAGCTTTAAAAGAAGATCGAATTGAGTATAACGAAACATCTAAACTCACAGATACAATTCAAGGGTTAAAGTCAATCTCAAAGGTTCAGGAATTTGTAGAAAAATATTCTGAAGAAGGGTTTGATTCTTTATATCTCCCAAAATCAAGACTTCCAAGAGAATATGCGAGTATCATCTACGACCTAAAGAAGGGGGACGTTTTTGGACCTTACATCGATATAGATTCGTATCAAATTACACGTTTATTAGACCGCAAAAAAAACGCCTCTATTCGTGCTAGTCATATTGTGGTTGCCTATAAAGGTGCAGTTGCAGCAGGCCCAGGAGTAACAAGGTCAAAAGCAGAAGCAAAAAAACTTGCCAATAAATACCTAAGACAATCTCGGAGAAACCCAAAACAAGTTGAAGTATTAGCAGCTCAGTTTTCTGACGGCCCTACTAAAACATCTGCCGGTGATTTAGGATTTTTTCAAGAAGGTGGAATCACAGATAAGTTTTATAATTATGCGAATAAGGCTCGCGAAGGTTCTGTAGGATTAGTTGAAACTGAATATGGTTTTCATGTAGTAAAAATTACAGGAAAAGAAGACTTGGTTCTTTTGGCTAATGTGAGCCAAAAAATTCTTCCCTCAGAGAAAACCTCTAACGATGTATTTCAGGCTGCTACTCAATTCGAAATGGGATCAGCAAAAGAAGATTTCACTGCTTTAGCAACTAAAGGAAATTATAACTTACGTTCGGTAAACCCAATAGATGTGTTAGATGAAAACCTTCCTGGATTACCTAATCAAAGATCAATAGTTCAGTGGGCTTTTGACTCCGACTCAAAGGTTGGATTTATAAAACGCTTTAGCCTCTCTTATGGCGGTTATGCAATTGTAGAACTTACATCTATTAAAGATAAAGGTTTAGCATCTGTTGATGAGGTTCGTACCGAAGTCACTCAAATCATCAAAAACCAAAAGAAAGCCGAAATGATTCTGAAGGCGAATAAAGAAACCACATCACTTCAAGACTTGGCAGCAGCAAACAGCGTTGAAGTTGTTTCTGCTTTAGCTTTAAATCAAAAAAGCGCTACCCTTGTTGGTGCAGGCGTTGAGCCTTATGTTGTTGGAGCTGCTTTTGCTTTAGATGTAAATCAAACTTCTAACTTAATTACTGGAAACAAAGGTATTTACATGCTTCAAGTTTCTGCTCGTAATAACGTTCAAGACCTAGATGATTATACTTTTTATGCTAATACTTTATCTCAACTAGAAAGAGAAAAAGTTGCTCGTTTAGTTATAGGCGCATTAGAATCTTCAGCTACTATTATTGATAATCGTTCTTTATATTACTAAGACCCAAAAAATAATTCTTACAAAAAAACCTCTGTTCATAGAGGTTTTTTGTACGTTATTGTATCGAAACAATATCAGCGTAGGGTAGTATTGTAGCGTATCCTTTTTCTTTAAAGTAATGGATACTTGAATTTCCAGTAGCTAAGATAAAATCTCCTCCCCACGCTCCAAGACTTTTAATTTCTCCTTCAAAATCAGAAAACAAAAGTTCTTTAATTGGAGTTTGTTCTAGTAAGAGTCCAACAAGTTTTTCGTGAGCAACAAGAAGTTCGTTAAACGCATCAAGAGTCATAGTCTTTGTTATTGCGACGCTAATTTTACTTATTTGATCTATTTCTTTTGGAGAAGGGTTTCGGCCTTTGTAGAATGCCGCAACTTCTTTTTGACTGTCTTGTTTTTGATTTAAATACACAAAGCAGAGTTGATCCTTGAAAGGAGGATCGAATCGAATTGGCTCAACTAAAGGGGCATATTGATTACGAGTAAAGAACAGTGCGCTTTTTGCATGCGCTACTGCAACATCATAACCGCTACCTCCAAAGGTAAGGTCAAGCAACTCATATGGGTTTACAGACGCCCACTGGGCTATGTTATGAATAAACGTAGAAGAAGAGCCTAAACCCCAATTTCGATCAAAATCTAAAGCTGTACTTACCTCAAATCCAGTACTACAGAATTTAGGTTCCATTGTTCGTACACACTTTAAAATATCCTGTAACTTTTGAATCAATGGTAACGCGGTGTTTCTGGATGATATACATTCAAAATTATCTAAAGACAGCATCAAATCCATCCAAACATCTTCAGTGTCAGTATGGCTTTTCCATCGAATAACACCTTCCTCAATAGGGGTAACTCGCATGCTTTGGCCTTGTTGGGTAGGAAGTGCAAATGCCTTAGCACCACTTAGCACAAAATACTCTGCGGTAATTAGTAATTTCCCGGGGCTATAAAACTCAACCATTAAAATTCTTTAAAAATTCTTTAACAGCACTAAAACTAACCAGCGAAGTTTTGAAATATTCAACCGCAGTTTCTTTTTGAACCTTATTGGCATTAAGTTGGTTTAATATATTCAATAAATGCATTTTCATATGGCCTTTTTGAATCCCAGAAGTTACTAAAGAACGCAATGCTCCAAAGTTTTGTGCCAAACCTGCAACTGCTATAATTTCCATCAGTTGCGAGGCAGTTGGAAGTTCTAATAATTGCATAGACCATTTGACTAAGGGATGTAAATTGGTTAATCCACCTACAGTTCCAATTGCTAGAGGGATTTCTAGCGAAAAATGAAATTCGTTTCCAACAATCGACGCTTCACTTAAGCTTCTATACTGACCTGATCTGGATGCATAGGCATGTATTCCTGCTTCAACAGCTCTAAAGTCATTTCCAGTTGCAAGAACTACAGCATCAACACCATTCATTATTCCTTTGTTGTGCGTCACTGCTCTGTGGGGTTCTATTCGGGCAACCTCTATGGCACGAACAAATTTCTCTGCAAATTCTCTTTTTGTAAGTCCTTCTTCGGATTCTAAATCGTCTATTGAGCAACTAACTTCAGCTCTAACTAAACAGTTAGGAACGTAGTTTGATAATATGCTCATTATAATTTCTATCGGATTTTCATGCTCAAGGGTTTCATCAAGAGCAGCTTCTCGTACTAATGTTTTGGCAAACTGTTCTAAGCAAGAATTAATAAAATTTGCGCCCATTGAATCAACGGTATTAAAACAAGCATGCAATTGATAGTAACCCTTGAGTTCATGAGTTTTGCTTACAAGTGTAAGAGATGAAATTCCACCACCACGGGCAATCATGTTTTTAGTAATTCCGGCTGTGTCTTTATGAAATTGTACTTCTATTGATTTAAAAAAAGACGATAACTTTTCAGGAGCACCAGTATAAATAAAATGCACTTGGCCTATTTTTTCTTGTCCCAGAATAGTAGTTCTAAACCCACCTCTAGCACTCCAGTATTTTGCTGCTTTGGCTGCAGCAGCTACTACAGAACTTTCTTCAATAACCATAGGAATTGTAAATTCCTTTTGATTAATAATGAAATTTGGAGCTATACCCAGAGGGAAGTAAAAATTAGACACAGTATTTTCAATAAACTCATCATGAAGTTGCTGAAGTTTTAAGTCCGAATTCCAGTAAGAGAGAAGTGTGTTTTTTGCTTCTTTATTTTCTGAAAAGTAAGTGGCAATCAACCAATCAATTTTTTCTTCTTTAGTTTTTTTTGAAAATCCAGCAATATTCTTCGACATCCTTTTCTTTTAATATTTACAAAGATACTGTTTTCGGTAAATAACCTTTTACTCGTTTATTTTATTGTGCAGTTTAAATTTACTACTTTGGGATACTGTAAATGATAGTAAAAACAGACTTTAAGATGAGATTATTAAAAACAGTACTTTTTTTATTGCTACCTCTAGCGCTTTTTGGGCAAACCAAAAAGATAACAAACGATGATATTTGGAATTTTAAATTTTCGGAAGAACGCCTCGAAGCAATTCATCCATTAACTACTGCCAGTCAGTATACAGTTTTAAAAGTAGACCGAAGAACACGAACTTCTAAAGTTGTTGCCTACGACTATGCAACCGCAAAAGAAGCCGAAGAGGTTGTAAATTCTGCTTTCTCAATTTCAGTTCCTTTCTTCAATTCTTACAGCTTTTCTAAAGACGAAAATAAGTTGTTATTAGAAACCGAAACCGAGCCCATATACAGAAGGTCTAAACGAGCAAAATATTTTGTTTACGACAGAACAACAAAAAAATCAACTCTGTTATTTGGTTCTAAAGTCCAAGAACCTAAGTTTTCGCCTGATGGATCTAAAGTTGCTTTCGTTTTTGAACGCAATGTTTATATTAAAGATCTAGCAGCAGACACCGTTGATCAAATTACTTCTGACGGAAGCGAGCATATTATTAACGGGCTCACAGATTGGGTTTACGAAGAAGAGTTTGGCTTTGTTCGCGCATTTGACTGGAACTCAGATAGTACGGCTTTAGTTTTCATGCAATTTGATGAAACACTAGTGCCGACTTATTCAATGGATGTAATTGGATATGAACTGTATCCATTACCTTATACTTTTAAGTATCCAAAAGCTGGAGAAAACAACTCTGTAGTTGGCTTGCATTTATATGACATACATAGTAAAAAGCTATCAGAGATTAAGTTAGGAGACGATAAGCCTTATTACATTCCTAGAATCAAGTTTAGCCTGAACAAAAATAAGCTGATTGTTCAAACCATTAACCGCCATCAAAATCATTTGAAGCTATGGAGTTATGATATTAAGGCGCTTTCTGCAAAAGTAATTTTGGAAGAAAAAGAAGATACTTATGTTGACGTTCATGATAATCTAAGATTTCTAAAAGACGAAAGTTTTCTTTGGACTAGCGAGCGGGATGGCTATAATCATATTTATCATTACAAAGCAGACGGGACACTAAAAAAACAAATAACAAAAGGCAACTGGGAAGTAACTCGTTTTTTTGGATTTCAAGAAAAAACAAAAGAAGTTTATTATGCATCAGTTGAACCTGGAAGTATTGAACGTGCGGTTTATTCCATAAAACTTAACGGTTCAAGAAAAAGAGCTTTGAGCCCCGAAAACGGAACCAACGGAGTAGCTTTTAGTGCAGATTTCACCTATTACATTCACACCTTTGAGGACAGTAATACTCCAACTCAATACAACCTGAGATCTACCAAAACTGGGAAAGTGATACGCGCGATTGAAGATAATGCAGCTCTAAAAAATAAACTTTCACAATATATAATTTCTGAAAAAGAATTCTCTACGATAGAAGTTAATGGGAGTGAACTTAATATGTGGATGATTAAACCGAAAGACTTTGATCCTACCAAAAAATACCCACTGTTGATGTTTCAGTATTCCGGCCCTGGATCGCAGCAAGTTGCCAACAAATGGAACGGAACTAACGACTATTGGCACCAGAGCCTTGCGCAACAGGGATATATAGTTGCCTGTGTAGACGGCCGTGGAACTGGATTTAAGGGCGCTGAATTTAAAAAAGCAACCTATAAACAGCTGGTGTATTTCGAAACTTTAGATCAAATCGAATCAGCTAGAAAATTAGGAGAAGAATCCTATATAGATGCTGATCGTATTGGAATTTGGGGCTGGAGTTATGGAGGACATATGTCAACCAACTGCCTCCTAAAAGGGAACGATGTGTTTTCTTTAGCAATCGCCGTTGCTCCGGTAACGAGCTGGAGGTTCTACGATACAATATATACGGAACGTTTCATGAGAACTCCTCAAGAAAATCCTGACGGATATGATTTGAATTCTCCGTTCAATTATCCTGAATTACTTAAAGGAGATTATTTATTGGTTCACGGATCAGGAGATGATAATGTTCATTTGCAAAACACCATGCGCATGGCAGAAGCACTGGTTCAGGCAAATAAGCCTTTTGAACTGATGATTTATCCTGACAAAAATCACGGAATTTATGGTGGTAATACACGTATACACCTTTACAATAAGATGACTAACTTCATACTCAATAAATTATAATATCCAATGTCTGAAAATATAATTATCAATTCAAACAACGACACTGCTTTTCTAGGTCATCCAAAAGGACTCGCATATCTCTTTTTTGCAGAACTCTGGGAACGTTTTAGTTTCTATGGAATGCGAGCGTTACTTACACTCTATATGGTTGAAGAGATATTTAAGTCTTTGTCAAATAGAGATTTTGCAACTGCAGCTGTTTATGCTTCCTACGGTTCTTTGGTTTATGCTTCTACCGTTATTGGAGGGCAAGTTTCTGATAAAATTTTAGGAATGCGTTCTTCTATATTTTTAGGAGGGATTTTAATGGCTGTTGGACATTTTGTTTTAGCAATAGAGAATGATATTGCTTTCTTTTTAGCATTGGCTTTTATTATTGTAGGAAATGGTTTTTTTAAACCGAATATTTCAACATTTGTGGGTGCTTTATATAAAGAAGGAGATGTTCGAAAAGATTCTGGATTCACTATTTTTTATATGGGAATTAATATTGGTGGCTGGATTGCTCCATTACTTTGTGGTTGGTTGGCTATAAAATATGGATATCATTATGGATTTGGTCTTGCAGGAATAGGAATGATGACTGGTTTACTTTTCTTTTGGAGTGGAATCAAGAAAAATGTTTTTGGAGATAAAGGGTTACCCCCAAATAATGAAGTATATGAAAAACCCATTATCGGAATTCCACAAAAAACATTCATCCCAATTTTAGCCGTACTATTTGTACCTGTAATTGCATACATTTTATCTTCTTACGAGGCTATAATGGGAGGAGAAACAATTTTAGGAGATGAAACCATTGTAGGATTAATTTTTAAAATAATTGGAATAACGATCCTATTTTACTTAGGAAAAATAATGCTAAAAGCTACTTTGGATGAGCGCAAGAAGTTGTTCATGGCAATTTTAATTACATTTTTCATGACTTTATTTTGGGGTTTCCACGAATTGTCGGGAAGTGTAATTACCCTGTTTGCCTCTAGAAATGTTGCTTTAGATGGCCTTATGTCTGCAGCGCAGACAAACTCCTTAAATTCAATGTTCATCATTATTCTTGCAATTCCTATTTCATTGTTATGGGGGTATTTGACAAAGAAAAATTTAAATCCTAGAACTCCATATAAATTTGGCTTAGGGTTGGTTCTAGCAGGAGCTAGTTTTTATATTCTGGCATTAAGTGAGGGAAGTGCTGATGAAAATGGGATGGTTCCTTTTGCTTATTTAATCGTTATGTACTTAATTTTATCGATTGGAGAATTGTTCATGTCCCCGGTTGGTTTATCTAAAATCACCAGTTTGTCCCCTAAAAGTATAGTTGCCTTTATGATGGGAATTTGGTTCTTGTCTTCCGCTTATGCTTTTCAAATTGTAGGTTTTATTGGAAAAGAACTAGCAATAGAAAATACAGGTAAAGAAATTAATGGATTGGTAAGTTTAGGCATATATACAGATGGTTTTATGTTAATTTCACAATACGCTTTAGGAGCAGGATTAATAGTTATACTTTTCTCTCCACTGATGAAAAAAATAATGGGAGACGTACATTAAAAGAATATTTATGAAAATCAAATTTCTTGCTTTATTGCTCTTAAGTTCCTTAGGAACCTACGCTCAGCAAATTGAGTGGATGAGCTTGTCCGAAGCACTTGAGAAACAAAAAAAGGAGCCTAAGAAAATCATAATGGATGTCTATACCAAATGGTGCGGACCTTGTAAACTATTAGACAAAAACACGTTTACAAATAAAGATTTGGCTCGCTATGTTACAGAACATTTTTATGCGGTTAAGTTTGATGCCGAAGGTGAAGAATTGATTCGCTTTTATGATCAAAACTATAGAAACCCAAATTATGATGCACGAAAGAAAGGCCGAAATGCCACACATCAGTTCACTCAATTCTTAGGTGTAAAAGGATATCCGACTATTGTCTTCTTTAGTGAAGACGGTGATCCGATTATGCCGATAGTTGGTTATTATACCGCTCAGCAATTAGAGCCGTACCTCAAAATGATTAAGCAGGGTGATTATATGGTTTTTCAAGGACCCGATGATTTTAAGAAATATCTAAAAACTTATATTCCTCGTTTTAGAGGTAAATAAGTAAGGACCTCCTTTTTGGGTGTCATAATAAGGAGTTTTGAGCTTTGCGCAAGTTTTTCTCCAACGTTCTTTTAGACTCGGATAAGAACTACCATCTGTAACAATCAAGTATACTTTGTTTTTTTGAAGCATGGCTTCCAAATTAATTTTTGTGGTTCGTGATAGTACAAGGATTGTTTTTTTATTCTTTATTTCAATTATAAATTCATTTGAATCGTCACATTGATAAAAGTTTGTATAATAATTTCGATCAACAAGATATGCTTGCTGCCCCCTTTTAAGTCCAACTGAAAAGTTAATAACGTATAAAAACAGGTATAATCCTCAAACGTCTTTACGAAAGATCCAAGTAGTCAGAAGCCCAAGAAAAGTAAGTAGTAATAAACTTGAATGCCAGACAAAAGTAAGTGCTTCTTTGAATTGAAAGGAGCAAACTACGACCACAACCAAGGAAATGATAATCGGAGTTAAAGTAAAATTTGTTAATTTCACTTAATAAAAGTACTGATTTTAAAACACTATTGTTTCTTTTGAAGAAACTCAACCATTGCAACAGCTGTTTTTGTACTGGCACCGCCTGCATATAATTTTTGATGAAGTAGCTTGTAATCTTCTAAAAGCTGAGTTCTTTTTTCCGATTCTGTAATTAGTTTCAATTCCTGTTCTATTCTTTTTACCGTAAAATCATTTTGAAGAATTTCAGAAACAACTTCCTTATCCATAATCAGGTTAACTAATGAAATAAAAGGAAGTGTAATAATTCGTTTTGCAATTTGAAAACTCAAAAAACTACTTCGATAACAAACCATTTGTGGGACGCTGAATAAGGCTGTTTCGAGGGTTGCAGTACCGCTGGTGACAATGGCAGCGAAACTGTTTTTAAGTAAAGCATAAGTTTGGTCCTGCACCAAAAGAACAGGTTGGTCTTTTAGAAATTGTTGATACCAATCAAAATCAATTCCTGGGGCAGCAGCAACGATAAATTTATATTGAGGAAAACGGTTGATGACTTCTAAGAAAGTCGGCATCATTTTGATGATTTCTTGTTTTCTGCTTCCAGGTAATAAAGCAATTATAGGGATTTCTGAGTTTAGGTTTTGATCTTTTCTAAAGGTGTTTTTGGTCAAAAGAGAATCTTGAATAACATCAACTAAGGGATTACCTACAAATTGCGCGATGTATTTGTGCTTTTCTTTATAATACGTTTCTTCAAACGGTAAGATAACATAGAGTGCGTCTAAATCTCTACGTATTTTGGAAATTCTATTTTCTTTCCAAGCCCATATTTGTGGACTAATATAGTAGAGATTTTTAAACCCCTGTTTTTTTGCCCATGCAGCAATTCTAAGATTGAAGCCAGGATAGTCGACATAAATAACGGTATCAGGATTGAATTGTAGAATGTCTTTTTTGCAAAAGGCAATGTTTTTGAGAATTGTAAGAAGATTAATAAACACCTCCCAAAATCCCATAAAGGCTAATTCTCTGTAGTGTTTTACTAAAGCACCACCAACTGCCTGCATTTTGTCTCCACCCCAAAATCTAAACACGGCTTCCGGGTCTTTTACCTTGAGTGCTTTCATTAAATTAGAAGCATGTAAATCTCCTGAAGCTTCTCCTGCGATGATATAGTATTTCATTTTAATTCATTTTTAGTGAAGCAATGATTAATACAAGTAAGAGTAAAAAACTAAGAAGGCCGAAGGCACGATGATATCTAAGTTGTTTGATAAATACAAAAAACATAGGCAAATTCAATAGAGCACCTAAACTAATTAAACTCCCTAATTTTTTTTCTATATAAAGTATTTGTAAACTACCCCATATGGTCTGATCAGAAAAAAGTATAGTAAATATTGACATCCCAAGCAATGTCAAGACCATGCCCATGGCAAAACCCATTAAACGTTCTTTATTTCTCAAAACCCCAATTATTAAGTTCTTGAATAGCATGGTGTGCCGTAAGATCAAATTGAGTAGGAACTAAAGAAATATAACCTTCTTTAAGGGCCCATTCGTCTGTATCTTGACATTTGTCTTCGTTTATGAACTCACCAGTAAGCCAGTAATAATCTCTGCCTAATGGGCTTTGACGTTTATCGAATTTTTCAACCCAATTTGCTTTTGCTTGTCGACAAATTCGTATCCCTTTAATTTCACCTTCTTCAAGGGCAGGGAAATTCACATTTAGAACTACATCGGCACGTTGCTCGTTTTTAATGGCAGCACGGGTTATTTTTTCTATAAACGGTTTAATCGGTTCAAAATCTGCATCCCATCGGTAATCTAAAAGCGAAAAGCCTATAGCAGGAATTCCTTGAATTCCAGCTTCTATAGCCGCACTCATAGTTCCTGAATAAACAACATTGATTGAAGAATTTGAGCCGTGGTTAACTCCAGAAACACAAATGTCTGGCTTTCGGTCCATTAATTCATTGATGGCTAGTTTTACACAATCAGCTGGAGTTCCTGAGCATTGGTATTCTTTTTGAGGACCAACAACGTTTTTCATTTGATTACAATGTAGCGTAGAGTTGATTGTAATGGCATGCCCCATGGCAGACTGAGGGCTATCAGGAGCTACAACTACAACATCACCAATTAAATTCATTACTTGAATCAATGCTCGAATTCCTGGTGCGGTTATTCCGTCATCATTTGTAACGAGAATTAGTGGTCTTTGGCTCATAAAAACGATTTGCTGCTAAATTAAGAAATTATCAAGGGATAGCGGTTGTTAATTAAATACAAAAATCACTTTGTTTTTTGGCAAAACCTATGCATTTAGCTACTTTAGTAATGAAATTGATTTAAATAAATCAAACTGCATATTGTTTTTTGTTTGAGAATAAAAAACCAACGTTTAGTATTCTATTTCAAATTTAAATCTAGATAACAGATCAATGAAAAAAACAAAATTCTTACTTATAGCGACTATTCTTACAGGAATTTTCTACGGATTTACTTTATCAAGTTCAATAATAAATCCAGAAAAAGACAAATTATTGCTTGAAGTTTTGGCTTATGTACTGGAAAGAGGCCATTACGATCCAGAAACAATTGACGATGTTTTTTCAGAAAGTGTATTTATGAATTATATTGAAAGTATGGACGGACAACACCGTTTTTTCATTCAAGCTGACTTAAATAATTTTAATCAATATAAAACTAAATTAGACGATCAAATCAAAGGCTCTGAATTAGAATTTTTTGATTACACACACCAAAAATATATTCAAAGACAAGATCAGATTAAAGCTTTTTACAAGCCCTTACTTGAGCGTCCATTTGATTTTTCTTTAGACGAAGAGATAGATTTAGATTATGAGAAAATGGGCTACGCAGAGTCATTGTCTGAATTAAAAAATGTTTGGATAAAATATTTTAAGTTATCTACATTAGGTATTTATTCTGACAATAAAGAAGAAGAACTCAAGAAACATAAGCTAGACAGCACCTATGTTATGCTTTCTGATGTTGACCTTGAAAAGCAAGCCAGAGAGATTACAATAGAAAATATGGATGTGTATTTTGAGGTCAGAAGTGACTTACAACGCAAAGACTATTTCTCAATTTATTTAAATGCAATTGCTACGCAGTTTGACCCACATACCTTTTATTTTGCCCCTCAAGAGAAAGAACGTTTTGATACAAATATTTCAGGAAAATTTGAAGGAATAGGTGCTCGTTTACAAAAGAAAAATCAACAAATTAGAATTGTTGAGGTAATTTCAGGGGGACCAGTTTGGCGAGATAAGTTACTTGAAGTTGAAGATATTATAATGAAAGTAGCACAGGAAAACGAAGAGCCTGTGGATATTTCAGGGATGCGTATCGACGATGTAGTAAAGCTAATAAAAGGTCCTAAAGGGACTAAGGTATATTTAACGATCAAGCATGTAGACGCAACTGTAGAGATCATTCCAATTACACGAGATGTAGTTGAATTGGAAGATGCTTTTGCGAAATCTTCAATTATATTGAAAGGCGAAAAAAAATATGGAATCATTCACTTACCTAAATTTTATATAGATTTTAAAGATTATGAACAGCGCAATGCTGCTAGTGATGTACAAAAAGAAATCGAAAAACTTAAAAAGGAAAATGTAGAAGGAATAATTCTTGATTTAAGAAATAACGGAGGAGGCTCTCTTCAGACAGTTGTTGATATGACAGGTTTTTTTATTAAGGACGGCCCTGTAGTTCAAGTAAAAAGTACTGGAGGTAAAAAGCAAGTTCTAAGTGATACAGACTCAAGTGTTTCTTGGGATGGTCCTTTAGTTCTTATGGTTAACGAGTTTTCTGCTTCTGCATCAGAGATTATAGCCGCTGCTTTACAAGATTATAAGCGTGCTGTTGTTATTGGCAGTAAGCAAACTTTTGGAAAAGGAACCGTTCAGAATGTAATTGATTTAAATCAAATAATTTCTAAAAACACTCATGGTGACTTAGGAGCTTTAAAATTAACTACTGAAAAATTTTACAGAATAAATGGAGGTTCAACCCAGTTAGAAGGTGTAAAAAGTGATGTAGTTTTCCCAGGTAGATATACATACATTGATACTGGAGAAAAAGCACAAGATAAACCGTTGTCATGGGACAAGATTTCTCCCGCAAGTTTTCAAACTTGGGAGTCTACCTTGAATTTTGATTATGCTTTAGAACAAAGCAAAAAACGGATTGCTAATAATTCTTATATGATGCTAATTGATGAGCAAGCCAAATGGATTAAATCTCAGCAGGATGAAAACACATATTCTTTGAATTACGAAAATTTTATTAATGAGCGTAAAAATAGAATTGAAGAAACATCTAAGTACAATAAACTGGATGAATTTAAATCTCCTTTTAAACTGGAAACTTTGAAGGTAGACTTGCCTGGATTAGAAAAAGATACTGACCTTAAAGAAAGTCGTTTACGATGGGAAAAAGACCTGAGTAAAGACATTTATCTTTATGAAGCAGTAAATGTGCTGGAAGACCTTAGTCACCCAATTCAAAAAACAAATATACTTGCTCAAATTAAAAAATAACTCTTGTCTGTAGGGTTTGTATTTAGTCGCCTTTCTAAAGACCGTCTGGGCTTATTTAGCGTGTTTTATATTGTTACTATGATTACAGTTGCACTTAGTGCCTCTTGGATCGCTCCAGACAATAGCCCAAATGCAAATCAAATGCATTTGTCAATTCATTCAAAACCTCCTGGATTCAAAACTCAGGTATTGATACTTCCCAATTCAGTGATAGATCATGGCTCAGAAGAACTTGCTATTGATAGTCTAACCTGGAAACAAGAAAAATTATTGTTCCATGCTTTAGGAACACCTAAAGGTTATTTTCAGCCTATTGATTTAAATAGATTTCCTTCTGAAATAACATATCAAGAAATTAAAGAGTCCTATGTTCAAGAAAAATATTTCATTTTAGGGACTGATAAGTATGGAAGAGATTTATTAAGTCGTGTTTTGATAGGATCAAGAATATCCTTGTCCATTGGATTTATAGCAGTTTTAATTTCTTTAATTGTAGGAGTTTTTATTGGCTCTATTGGAGGGTATTTTGGAGGCAAAACAGATCTTTTTATAGTTTGGTTGATTAATATAATCTGGTCAATCCCAACCCTACTAATCGTAATAGCCATTACACTGGCTCTAGGCAAAGGATACTGGCAAGTTTTTATTGCAGTTGGTTTAACAATGTGGGTTGAAGTTGCTCGGGTAGTTAGAGGACAGGTTATTTCAATTAAAGAAAAAACATTCATACAGGCTGCTCGTGTTCTTGGGTTTACAAATTTTAGAATTCTTGTTAAACACATTCTCCCAGTAGTTATTCCACCTTTAATAGTAATCTCTGCAGCTAATTTTGCTTCAGCTATTTTGATTGAAAGTGGACTTAGCTTTTTGGGTATTGGAGCTCAACCTCCAGTTCCAAGCTGGGGCGGAATGATTAAAGATCATTTCAGATACATCCTCTTAGGAAAGCCCTACTTAGCTTTAGTTCCTGGCCTGGCTATCATGAGTTTGGTCTTCGCCTTTATGACCCTAGGAAATAGTCTTCGCGATGCCTTAGATGTAAAAAATTAGCTTAGCTATTCGTTTAAGCGGTTTGAGTCTAAGTTTAGGAAAATAAAAAGCAGACAACTAAACCCGAGTAAACTTGAACCTCCATAACTAATGAAGGGAAGCGGAATGCCAATGGTAGGAACCAATCCTAAAGACATGCCAATGTTGATGAAGAAATGTAAAAACAAGATGGCTGCTAAAGCATGGCCATAAATTCTAGCAAAATTACTTTTAAGGTTTTCAGCCCTATATAAAATACGAATAATTAAAAAGCAAAAAACAAGAACCACAGCAGAACTTCCATAAAAACCCCATTCTTCACCAATAGTACTAAAAATATAATCTGTATGTTGTTCTGGGACAAAATTCCCTTTGGTCTGCGTTCCCTGTAAAAATCCTTTACCTTCCCAACCTCCAGATCCTATTGCTATTTTCGATTGGTTTATGTTGTATCCAATCCCCTGCGTATCGACTTCTTTTCCAAGAATAATATTAAATCGATCTCGATGACGCTGTTCAAACACATTGTTGAAGATGTAATCTACAGAATACACATAACTGCAACTAACAAAAATTAAAGCTAAGTAGGGAAGAAGATGAGCCTTCTTGTTTAATTTTCTAGAAAAAAAGTAGAGTGAAATTAACAGCGTTATTATACTTGCAAAAACAAAAGGTATTGGAGCAATTAGTGCCAATATGAAAAAGAATATAAGCCCGAAAATGAACAGTAAAAAAAACGAATTTAATCCTTCTCTAAACAACACAAAGAAGAATGCTCCAAAAACTAAGGCAGTCCCTGGGTCGGGTTGAAGAATAATAAGAATTATTGGAAGAACTATAACCAGTCCAACTTGAAGTAAAGACTTTATGTTTTTGACATTAATTTGAATTTCACTCAGAAGTTTTGCTACTGCTAATGCAGTGGCTACTTTCGCGAATTCAGAAGGTTGTAGCCCAATACCTCCAATGTTATACCAAGATGTCGCGCCCGAAATATTATTTCCAAAAATAAATAAACCTATGAGCATTACGAGTGTTAATAAATAAAAAACACTCGCAAAGCGTTCAAACACTTTTGCTTTAGTCAAAAGAATAATGAAAGCAGACACTAAACTTAGAATAAAAAATAAGAATTGTTTTCCTACAGGGATTTTAAAATTAAATAAGTTTGAATTTTCATTGAAATTAGTCGAATAGATGTTTACTAATCCAAAAACGACAAGGGAGAAGTATAAGCATATCGTAACCCAATCTAGCCTGTATAAATTTTTATTCATTTATCTCAAAGGGTTTTCCAGAAATTGGTTTTTCATATTCACTAACGAGGCTTCCCCCGAGCATTCTTTTTTCAAGCCAAGTACGTTTAACTTCTTTATTTATATATTTTTCAATCATTAAGCTTGCTATGGGTGCTGCCCATCTTCCTCCCCAATACCCATTTTCTATAAAAACAGCAATAGCAATTTTTGGGTCGTCTTTTGGAGCGAATGCTATAAAAATAGAATGATCTGTGAGTTGGGTTCTTACCCCGTCTATTTTCGTGAAATTTTCTGCAGTACCAGTTTTACCACAAACCTCAATGTCTTTAATACGAGCAATTCTAGCAGTTCCTTTTTCAACTACTTTATGCATACCTTCTACAACAATCTCAAAATGTTCTGGATTGATACTGGTGTTTTTGCGAGTGAAATTTCTCTGAAGGGTATCTCCACTTACGGACTTTAGAAAATGAGGGGTATAGTAATACCCTCTATTTGCTATTGCTGCTGTAAAGTTGGCTAATTGAATTGGAGTTGTTAAAACCTCTCCCTGACCAATGGCATTTGAAATAATTGTAGGTGCTTTCCATCCCCCTTCCTTGTACCAAGAGTTATAGTATGCTGCATTAGGAATAAATCCTCTTTTACCAACAGATAGGTCGTAGCCTAAATAATTCCCGAGCCCAAAACTTTTTAAATGCTCATTCCATTGATTTAAACCCTTATCAGGTGTATCGTATTTTTCTATTATTTTTTTATAAGTATTGGCAAAGTATGTGTTACATGATTGATAAATTCCTTTCAAAAGATCATTGTTTGATCCTCGCTTACAGTGACACTCCATAAAAGCACCCCGGGCATAATAGTGACCTTTATTACATTTAAACTTAGTTTCTGGAGTTATAACACCTTCTTGAAGCGCAATAAGTGCATTGAGTGTTTTGAAAGGAGAACCCGGCGGATACAGCGCCTGAAGACCTCTGTCGAATAATGGTTTTGATAAAGTATCGTTTGCTAGCTTTCTATAATTATTAGAACGATTTCTACCCACCAAAAGGTTTGGGTTGAACGAAGGTGCGCTAATCAGGGCGAGGATTTCTCCGGTTGATGGTTCGATAGCTACAATGCCTCCCCTTTTGTTTTGCATTAATGACTCGCCAAACTCTTGAAGTGTTGCGTCAAGTGTCAAGTGAATATTGTTAGCTGGTTTTGGGTCTATGTCAAAAGATTTGTCTTTATATTCTCCGATGATTCTGTTGAACCTGTCTTTTTGTAAAAAACGTTTTCCTTTTTCACCTCTCAATTCTTTTTCATAGGATTTTTCAATTCCTTGTCTCCCAATTATTTCTCCCAACTGATAATACTCATCATTTTTGAGATCATTTGTATTCACTTCACTGACGTATCCCAAAACATTAGCTCCAAAATCAATTCTATAATCTCGAAGCGATTTTTTTTGAATAAAAAACCCTTCATATTTCCACATTTGCTCTTGTAACTTTGCGTAGGTTTCTTTCGATATTTGATTGACAATTACAGAAGGAAGCCGCTCTGAAAAACGGCGTGCTTTTTTTAGATTAACGATGAGTTTTTCCTTAGGAATATCCGCCAGTTTACAGAAGGAGATTGTGTCAAAAGGAGTAACATTTTCAGGAATAATCATAATATCATAAGCAGCCTGATTTGCAACCAATAACGATCCGTTTCTGTCATATATAAAACCGCGTTCAGGAAAATCAGATATGGATAAAATTGCATTGTTATCTGAAAGTTTTTGATAAGAGGTGTTCAAAACCTGGAGCTGGAACAAGCGCACAATAAATACCATGCTCATGATTAAAGTAAGTCCAGCTAGAAGTAATTTTCGCATCAGGCTTTCTTTTTAAATAGATTTAGTGCGGCAAATAAGAGAATGAAGGTTAAAGTCGAATTCATAACCGTATTTCTTAAAATAAGAACAAAATGATCTAGGTCAAAATACGCAACGCTTTGTAGAACAAATTGATGTATAAACGTTAACAGAACTATATACAATAGTTGTTTGTCTAATCGTGTCTTCATGCTCAGAATTGATATATTATCAGGATTAACACCAAACGAGAATTTAATTATAAACGGACGTATAAAGCTAATAAAAAGTGTTGAAATTGCATTTGCTCCAGACGAGTTTTGAAGTAAATCAACAGTTAAACCAAGTAAGAAGCCAAGTATTATTAAAGCAAATTGTGATTTGTCAAAACGGTAGCTAATGACGAAAAATAAATATACAGCAGGGCATGAGTATCCAAACAAATTAACGTTGTCAAATATTAAGTTTTGCAGCAAAACCAAAAAAATAAAACCAAACAATGTTTTGAAATTATCTTGAACCATCGTCGCTTTGTTTTTCAAGACCTAAAAATTCAGCTCTTTTTTTGTTATCAATTATGTATACGTATTCTAAATCGGTAAGGTTATTTAGTAATTTCACTTTAATGGTATAGTAGCCTCCCAAGTTTGGTTTGTCAAACTCTAAAATTGTACCTATCGGAATTCCCTTAGGGAAATATGCAGACATTCCGCCGGTTACAATGGTGTCTCCAAGAGCAATCTTGTTAATAACCGAGACATCGGATAAAGTCATTTGTTCAGGATTTCGACCTTCCCAAGATAAAGATCCAAAAGCTCCCGAATTATTTAGCTTAGCATTGATTTTTAAATCTTGATAAAGCATAGAAATTACACTAGAAAAATTTTCGCTGGTCTGTTTTACTATTCCGACAATTCCCTCAGAACTTATAACACTCATGTCCTTTTTTATACCATCAGACGAACCTTTGCTGATGATTAAAATGTTTCGAGCTTTTGAAAAACTATTTTTTATTACTTCTGCTGACTGAACATAATAATCATTTATTTTTGAATCTATTTCTACCTCTTTAAAGCTAGAGCCAGATTTTTCTAAGTGTATGAGTTCTTGTTTAAGTAAATTATTTTCTAGAAGTAATTTTTGATTTATTTCTTTTAGCGAAAAGTAAGATTTTGAGTCATTTATGGACTGAGAAATGCTTCCAGAAACAACTAAGCCTAATTTTTCAATTTTTGTTTGGTGATAGATACTCCTGTAAGTAGAGAGTGTAACTCCAATACCTAATAAAAATAGAAATAAAACAAAGTTTTTATATTGGATTATACGGGTTAAAATCCATCGCATATTAAACTTATTTAATCAATATGGTCTTGTAACGCTCAATGTTTTTTAACGCGATTCCTGTTCCACGAACAACTGCCTGTAAAGGGTCTTCAGCAATATAAACCGGTAGGTCTGTTTTTAGCGAAATTCTTTTATCCAAACCTCGTAACATAGAACCGCCACCTGCAAGGTATATTCCAGTGTTATAAATGTCCGCTGCTAATTCTGGAGGTGTTTGTGAAAGTGCTTCCATTATTGCATCTTCTATTCTGAGTATAGACTTGTCAAGTGCCTTAGCAATTTCTCTATAAGAAACAATCGCTTGCTTTGGCTTTCCTGTCAAAAGATCTCTTCCTTGAACTGACATTTCTTCTGGTGGATTATCAAGCTCTTCTAGTGCAGCTCCTATGGTTATTTTAATTTTCTCAGCAGTGCGTTCTCCAACGTATAAGTTATGTTGACGACGCATATAATAAACAATATCATTAGTAAAGACATCTCCTGCAATTTTTACAGATTTGTCACAGACTATACCTGATAGGGCAATAACTGCAATCTCAGTAGTACCTCCTCCAATATCAACAATCATGTTTCCTTTGGGTTGCTTAATGTCAATTCCAATTCCTATAGCAGCAGCCATGGGTTCATGGATAAGATAAACTTCTTTTCCATTTACACGTTCTGCAGATTCTCTAACAGCACGCATCTCTACTTCTGTAATTCCAGAGGGAATACAAATCACCATTCGAAGAGACGGAGTAACTAATCTTTTTTTAAGAGTAGGGATACTTTTAATAAGCATATTAATCATTTGCTCAGAAGCATTAAAATCTGCAATTACACCATCTTTTAATGGACGTATAGTTTTAATGTTTTCATGAGTTTTACCTTGCATCATACTGGCTTCGTGGCCAATAGCAATAACTTTGTTTGTAGTGCGATCAACGGCTACAATAGAAGGGCTGTCCACAACAACTTTATCTTTGTGAATAATCAAGGTGTTTGCAGTACCTAAGTCTATAGCAATTTCTTCGGTGAGGAAGTCAAAAAACCCCATAATCAATTTTTTTTAATCTAATCCAAATGTACTAAAAATTAATGTTTAAAATGACGTATTCCTGAGAATACCATTGACATTTTGTTTGCATCGCAAAAATCTACTGAAAGCTGGTCTTTTATCGAGCCACCCGGTTGAATGACAGATCTAACTCCAGCATTAAAAGCTATCTCAACACAGTCTGGGAATGGGAAAAAAGCATCGCTGGCCATAACACAATCTTGAAGATCAAACCCAAAACCTTTGGCTTTTTCAATGGCTTGTTTTAAGGCGTCCACTCGAGAAGTTTGTCCTGTTCCAGAAGCCAATAGTTGATTATTTTTCACAAGAACAATTGTGTTGGATTTTGTGTGCTTACATATTTTTGAAGCAAAAATCAAGTCTGAAATTTGTTGATTACTGGGACTTGAAGTTGTAGCAATTGTTAAATTTTCCTTTCGGTCTGTGACGAGATCCTTGTCTTGGACCAAATATCCGTTGAGGCAAGTTTTAATAGAGTTTTGTAGAATAACATTGCTTTTTTGAATTAAAAGAACACGGTTCTTTTTACTTTTCAAAACCTCTAAAGCGTCAGTATCAAAAGCTGGTGCAATTACAACCTCGCAAAACAAGGTGTTTATTTTGTTTGCTGTTGCTATGTCAATTGAGCGGTTACAAATTAAAACACCACCAAAAGCAGAAACAGGATCTCCTGCTAAGGCGTCTTCATATGCTTGAAGTAGGGTTGAGCGTGTTGCAAAACCACAAGCATTGTTGTGTTTTAGAATAGCAAAAGTTGGTTCTTCATTAAGAAATTCTAACATCAACTGAACTGCAGCGTCTATATCTAAAAGATTGTTATAAGAAATTTCTTTTCCATGAATCTGATCTAATAAGTCTTCTATAGGACCAAAAAAATTTGCTTTTTGATGCGGATTTTCTCCATATCGAAGACTTTTAGACTCTTGTATACTTAGCTTTAGAATCACTTCTTCTGATTCGGCATTAAAGTAATTGAAAATAGCAGTATCGTAATGAGATGAAATATTGAATGCTTTAGCTGCAAAATTTTTACGGTCACTTAATGTTGATTTCCCTTCCGAAGTGTTTAATAAATCCAAGAATTCGTTGTAGTCGTTTTTGTCTGAAACACAAATTACATCAGCAAAGTTTTTTGCTGCTGCTCGAATTAGGGAAATTCCACCGATATCTATTTTTTCAATTATATCTTGTTCAGAAGCTCCTGAAGCAACCGTTTTTTCGAATGGATATAGATCAACAATAACCAAATCGATTTGCGGTATTTCATACTGTTTTAATTCTTCCTGATCCGATTCAACCCGCTGGCGATTTAAAATCCCTCCAAAAACTTTAGGGTGTAAAGTTTTAACACGTCCTCCTAGAATTGAAGGATAAGAAGTGATGTCTTCAACAGCAACGACATTGTAACCGAGCTCTTGGATAAACTTTTCTGTCCCTCCAGTTGAATATAGAGTAACACCAAGTGCATCTAGTTTTTTAATAATAGGGGCTAGTCCGTCTTTGTCAAAAACAGAAATTAAGGCCGAACTAATTTTGTGAGTTGAATTCATTTTAGGAGATGTTTATAGATAGTTTGTTATACAGCATATAGTTGCTTATCCTGTTGTTTATTTCTTCAAGTAAAAGGGTGTCAGTTTGATTAAAGGCTTTTGGGGTATTGGAATCAATGTCTATTTGACCAATATTTATTTTGTTAAGGAAAAGTGGAATAACAATTTCAGATTTAACATCAATATTACATGAAATATAGTTTTCTTCTGCTTGAACATCATCAACAACAAAACTATCATTAGAAAGGGCTACCTGCCCACAAATTCCTTTTCCAAAAGGAATTACTGTATGGTCTGTAGAAATTCCTGCAAAAGCTTTAAGATGAAGTGTCTTAGTGCTTGGTTGGGCAAAATAAAAACCCACCCAGTCGTAGTTGCTTTTCTCTTGCTTTAGTAGGCAGCAAATTTCTTTAAGCTTTATTTCTAAGTTAATTTTGTCAACTTTCAAAATAGTTGATACGCTAGATAGGATTTGCTGATGTTGTTCCAAATGGAAAATAGTTTTTACAAAAGTATTAAAATTTCCATCTAATGATTTGAATTCAAGCTATTTTTAAATCAATTTATGAACTAAATAATGTTTACTTTTATTTCAGGTAAAATTTAAGTTTAACATCAACTAAATATTATGAATCAAGAGTTTGTTATAACAGGAATGACCTGTCAAAATTGTAAGAAAGGTGTAGAGTCAAAACTTAACTCTATTGACGAAATTAGTAAATTTCTTGTTGATTTGGAGTCTGGTTTAACTCAAATAGAAGTCAGTTCTTTACTCGATTTAACCTCCATTGAAAAGATTTTAGGAAGTAAGTATAAAGTAATGGGTGTTGAAACAGAACATTCAACCTCTAAACTTAGTGCGCTCTTCCCTTTATTTCTTATTTTCTTTTATTTGATTGCGGGGGCTTCATACCTCCAGCTTCCTCAGTTCAGTGTTGATGGTTTTATGATTAGTTTTATGGGGTTGTTTTTTATAGTGTTCAGTTTCTTCAAATTTCTTGGATATAGATCTTTCCCATCATCATTTGCAACATACGATCCAATTGCCAAATTAATTCCACTTTATGGCTGGTTATATCCATTCATAGAGACAGCACTAGGTTTAGCTTTTTTATTTCAATTTAAAATCACCTATGCTCTAGTTATAAGTTTAATTGTTTTGTCAGTAACTACTTTTGGAGTTCTAAGGTCGTTACTTAGTAAAAATAAAATCCAATGCGCCTGCCTTGGAACGGTTCTTAATCTTCCGATGACCGAAGCAACTCTTATTGAGAATTTACTGATGATTTTGATGGCTATAGGGCTGCTTTTGGTGTAGCAAATAATAATCTTATCTTTGCATGATTAAATTGAATATGAAGCAATTAAAGGTAATTTTATTACTCTTACTCTTTATCCATTCTAAAATGGGCATGGCGCTTAATTTTCATTATTGTGGGGATCATTTAGCTGAAATTTCATTTGCATTTAATCCGAAGGGATGTGGTATGGAATCTTCTACATTAGAAACTTCAAACACACTTAATTTTTCCCAAAAAAGTTGTTGTTCTGATGACCTTCAAGTTTATCAAAGCATGGAAGACATCACTATATTAGATGATGCTCAAGAAGTGAGTATAGACGCTGAAGTCCTTGTGTACCAAAATACATATACCGATTTAGCCATATTATCTGCGCAACAAGTTAAGCTAAAATCAAGACCTCCTCCAGGGCGATCAAATCTTTTTCTTCTTTACAGTTCTTTTGTTTTTTACGGATAAATTCAACTAATTAAAATCAATTTAACTAGTTTTTTTAACAAAATTTTTTCAAAAAAATGAAATATATATACATTTTACTATTTATGTTTAGTTGGTCAGTCCAGTCTCAACAGCTCCTTTCAGGTCAAATTAAGATTCAAGAATTTGAATCTAAAACTTTAATAGAAGGTGCAAACCTTTTTTGGCTGAACACTTCTATAGGTACCATTTCTGATAAGACTGGGTCTTTTAAAATTCCAATGACACCTATATCAAATCAACTTGTGATTAGTTACTTAGGTTTTAAAACAGACACTCTTACAATCACAAAACCAATCCGATTATTTCATACATTATTACCAGACAATAACGATGCTTTAGATGAGGTTACGCTTACTCAGCGTCGTAAGGCAATACAGAAGTCTTATTTTGAGTCACAAAACATCATTATGGTGTCAAGTGAAGAACTATTAAAGGCTGCATGTTGTAACCTCTCTGAAAGTTTCGAAACAAACCCTTCGATAGATGTTAATTTTGCGGATGCCTTGACAGGGACGAAACAGATAAAAATGCTTGGGCTTTCTAGTCCTTATCTATTGATATCTGAAGAGAATATTCCAATGGTCCGAGGAGCTTCACAAATATATGGATTGACCTTTACACCCGGGACTTGGATACAAAGTATACAAATCACCAAGGGTGCAGGAAGTGTTGTTAATGGTTTTGAGAGTATTGCAGGACAGATTAATACAGAAATTCAAAAACCATCTTTCGATGCTCCTATTTTCATAAATGCGTATACTTCAGTTAATGGAAGACAAGAATTCAATGCTCATTTTAATACTAAATTCAATGAAAAATGGAGTGCAGGATCATATGTTCATGTCAATCAACGAACACAAAAATTCGATAAAAATGTAGATCAATTTTTAGATGTTCCTATTTCTAAACAAATTAACATCTTGAATAGATGGCAATACACAGATGCATCAAAAGGCTGGGTAGGCTTTGCAAGCCTTCGTTTTCTAGATGATAGTAAGCAGACTGGCTCGATAATTTTTGATCCTAAAGTTCATAAAAACACGACAAGTTTTTGGGGAAGTGAAATAGAAACAAAACGTTTAGATGCTTCTGTTAAAATTGGTTATGTTTTTCCAGAAACAACCTATAAAAGTTTTGGTTTTCAGTCTGCATATAGCAACCATGATCAAGACTCTTATTTTGGATTGAGACGCTATGAAATTGAACATAAAAGTTTTTTCACAAACTTGCTCTTTAATTCCATCATTTCAAATACTAAAAATAAATTTAAAACAGGAATTAATTTTTCTTTTGACGAGTATAATGAACAAGTTGATTTAATAGATTATCAACGAAGAGATGAAGTTGTAGGCGCCTTTTTTGAATACAGTTACGACAGCTTAGACAAGTTAAGTCTAACTGCAGGAATAAGAATAGACTCGCACAACAGGTTAGGCACTTTTATAACTCCAAGACTTCATGTTCGTTATAACCCATGGGAGCGATCAGTTCTCAGAGCTTCGATAGGCAGTGGAAGAAAAGTAGCTAATATATTCGCAGAAAATCAAAAGTTATTTGGAACTAATCGGCTCATTCAAGTCAGGGAAAATGGAGGTTCAGTTTATGGACTAAGACCAGAAAAAGCATGGAATTATGGGTTGAGCTTTAGACAAGGATTTACTCTTTTTGAAAAGCTAGGAGATGTTACAGTCGACTTCTATAGAACACAATTTGAAGATCAAGTTGTTGTAGATTGGGAGCAAGCTAGTCATATTCGTTTTTATAATTTAGAAGGCTCAAGTTATGCGAATAGCTTTCAGCTCGAGATAGATTATGTTCCATTTAGAAACACTGCTTTGCGTTTAGCTTATAAGAATTATCAAGTCAAAACTACCTACGGAACACAAACGCTTCAAAAGCCTTTACAACCGAAACAAAGGTTTTTTGCTAACTTTGAATACCGTTTGGAAAATGAAGAAAAAGGGTCACAATGGAAAGCGGACTGGACCTATCATTTTGTTGGAGAACAACGTCTTCCCACTAACAGCAGGGATGGGGTAGGGTTTTTGTCCAAAAGTTATGGTTTATTAAATATGCAAATAACTCGTGTTTTTTCAACTCAATTTGAAGTATATTTGGGTGGTGAAAACCTAGGAAATATTAAACAGTTGAACCCTATTGTTGGGGCTGAAAATCCTTTTGGGACAACTTTTGATACCTCTTTAGTATATGCTCCAATATTTGGAAAAATGTTCTACGCAGGTCTTCGATTTAAACTAAATAACAATTAATTATGAAAAAAATAATCATTTTACTTATCGCGCTTTGTCCTATAATTGGGTTTGCTCAAAAGAAAAACATTCAGAAAACAAGCTTTGAGGTAGAAGGAGTTTGCGGAATGTGTAAGTCTCGAATTGAGAAAAAAGCATTTACAATTAAAGGTGTCAAGTCTGCAACTTGGGATATTCCGACTCATCAGTTTTCTGTAATTTACGATACTTCTAAAGTCGATTTATTGCACATTCATGAAGAAATCGCTGCTGCGGGTCACGACACTCCTTTGGCAACTGCGCCAGATGATGTTTATGCTAACCTGCCAATGTGTTGCTTATATGAACGTAAAGTAAAAGAGTAATTTTCTAAACTTGACTTTAACTATTAATAAACCTAGGGATTAATAAACTCAAAGGACAAAATTTATTGTTTTAATAAATTACAATAAATAAACAAAAACACAGGTTTTTATTTTAGATTGATACATCGTTACCTCGGATTTTATTTGGTTGGCATTATGGTAGTAAACTTTATAAGTGGTATTGCAATGATATTTAGAAACGATTATGCGTTTAATATTTTGGAGAATACAGAAACTACACTTGCTGTAAATCTAGATGAAAAAATATTAGGTGAGGTTTTGAGATTAAAGGATTGTCCATTCTAAAGCAGGAAGGTAGTCTCTTATTTTTTGAAGACGGAACTTATAATCAAGCAACAGGTGAAACTATTTATGTTAAAAAAGAACTTCCCTTCCTTTTGGATAAGATGACTCAGCTTCATAAAGCTACAACTAACAGCCCTATCTATTGGTTGAATGTTTTCTTTGGAGTTTCTCTTTTGTTTTTGTTATATCTTTTTTTCGGATGTTTTTACCGCATACTTTTGTATTTAAAAAAGGAATATATTTTACTCACGCGGGTATTGTAATGACATTAATTATTTTGTTTGTTTAGATAAAAAGTAACCCTATAAAAAAAGCGACCTATTGGTCGCTTTTTTTATAACTATAATCAGGAAATTACATCATCCCTGGCATTCCTCCACCCATTGGAGGCATTCCACCACCAGCAGGAGCTTCTTCTTTGATGTCTAGAAGAGCACATTCAGTAGTTAAAATCATTCCTGCAACTGAAGCTGCATTTTCAAGAGCAACTCGAGTTACTTTTTTAGGATCAATGATTCCTTCTTTTAACATATCTACATAAGTTCCGTTTTTGGCATTGTATCCAAAGTTTTGATCTCCTTCGAGAACTTTAGAAACAACCACAGATCCTTCTCCACCAGAATTTTCTACAATAATTCGTAAAGGTGCTTCAACTGCTTTTGTTATTATTTGAATTCCTGTAGCTTCATCTGAGTTTTCACTCTTAAGGCTATTTAAGGCTTTCTTTGCATTTAGTAGCGCTACACCACCTCCAGCAACAATACCTTCTTCAACCGCAGCTCTTGTGGCGTGCAGAGCGTCATCAACGCGATCTTTTTTCTCTTTCATTTCAACTTCTGAAGGAGCGCCAACATAAAGTACAGCTACACCACCTGAAAGTTTTGCTAAACGTTCTTGAAGTTTTTCTTTATCATAATCTGAAGTAGAGTTTTCTATTTGAGACTTAATTTGGCCAACACGTCCTTGAATTGCTTCAGCTGTTCCTGCACCATTAACAATGGTAGTATTGTCCTTGTCAATAGTAACTTTTTCAGCAGTACCAAGCATTTCTAGGGTTGTGTTTTCGAGTGTATAGCCACGTTCTTCAGAAATAACAGTTCCGCCAGTAAGAATGGCGATGTCTTCGAGCATTGCTTTACGACGATCACCAAATCCAGGGGCTTTTACAGCCGCTATTTTTAATGCACCACGAAGTTTGTTAACTACTAGTGTAGCTAAGGCTTCTCCGTCTACATCTTCTGCAATGATTAATAAAGGTTTTCCTGTTTGAGCAACAGGCTCTAATACAGGTAAAAGATCTTTCATTGAAGAAATCTTTTTGTCGTAAAGTAAAATGTATGGACTTTCTAGATCAGCTTCCATTTTTTCAGAATCTGTAACAAAGTAAGGCGAAAGGTATCCTCTGTCAAATTGCATTCCTTCGACAACATCTACATAAGTTTCTGTTCCTTTGGCTTCTTCAACTGTAATTACCCCTTCTTTACCTACTTTTTCGAATGATTCAGTAATCAAGCTTCCGATAGTATCATCGTTGTTTGCTGATATGCTAGCTACTTGATGAATTTTTTCAGAAGAACCACCTACTTCAGTAGCTATTTTATCAAGCTCAAGAACAATCGCACCTACTGCTTTATCTATTCCTTTTTTGAGGTCGAGTGGATTTGCTCCAGCAGCTACGTTTTTAAGACCTTCTTTAACAATAGCTTGTGCCAATATTGTTGCGGTTGTTGTTCCGTCACCAGCCAAATCATTGGTTTTAGAGGCAACTTCTTTTACCATTTGAGCTCCCATATTTTCTAAAGGATCCTCTAGTTCAATTTCTTTTGCAACACTAACACCATCTTTAGTTACTTGTGGTGCTCCAAATGCTTTACCAATGATTACATTACGCCCTTTCGGTCCTAAGGTAACCTTCACTGCGTTTGCAAGTGCATCTACTCCTCTTTTGATACCATCTCTAGCATCAATGTCAAATACTATTTTTTTAGCCATTTTAATTTAGTTTTGTTTAAACAATTGCAAGGATATCACTTTCTTTCATGATTAAGAAGTCTTTTCCATCATGTTGAAGTTCTGTTCCAGCGTATTTTCCATAAAGAACGGTATCTCCTACTTTAAGAGTAACCGGATTTTCTTTGGTTCCAGGACCAGCAGCAGCAACAATTCCTTTTTGAGGTTTTTCTTTTGCAGTATCTGGTATGTATAGACCTGAAGAAGTTTTGGTTTCAGCAGCAGCTGGTTCAATTAGAACACGGTCTGCTAAAGGTTTAATATTGATTTTACTCATATTGTTTGTTTTATTTTATAAATTTCATTTTTATAATTTCATAAATTATGCCAATTAAATTTTTGTCAGTTTATATAAAAAAAAATGCCAGCTTGTCAGGAAGTTGGCATTTTAAAAAAAAATATTGTTTAGCTATTCAATAGCAGCAGGTTCTTCGATGTCTGAAGAAGTATCAGGAACAACCTCTGGAATGATTTCCTGAATAGTTTCTGTTGAAATTTCTTCAAGTGTATTTGAATCAATTAATTTTGATTCAGAATTTGAATCAGTTTGAGACGTTGGTAAACTAAAGTTGGATAGTAAAATAAGAACTAATAAAAGAGTCGCTAATACCCAAGTACTTCGGTCAAGGAAGTCAGTAGTTTTTTGAACACCTCCTAATTGTTGACCGCCTCCGCCACCAAAAGATGAGGAAAGCCCTCCTCCTTTAGGGTTTTGAACCATCACAACAAGTATAAGGAGAAAACATACGACTAGAATCAGTGTAATAAAAATTGAAAATGTACCCATTAGATTATATTATTTTTGTTGTAAATCTTTAATAGCTTTGATTTGGTCTGCAAAGAAACTGTTTTTTTCTGGATATTTCAAACTTAATATCTTGTATGCGAGTAAAGCTTTCTTAAACTTTCCTTGCTTGACATAAACTTTAGCTAAAGTTTCGGTCATTAATTCGTTTTTATTGAACTTAATTTCTTCAGATAAACTTTCTGTTTCAGCGTTTGAGGACAGGGGTGGGATTTTTGGCTTGTTTTTCAAAAAGGCATCAATAAGCTCTATCTTATCACTAATAGGATGCTCTATGACAATGTCTTCAATGTTGTTACCGGATTTGCTTTTTGTCCACTCTAACCATTCTAAAAAACTAAGATTTACAGGCAAAGATTTTTCTTCTACTTTTTTTGGTGACGTATTAGTAGTTTCTTTTTCTTCTTTTACTGTTCCTGTATTTTTGTTTTCTATTACTTTGAACTCCTTATAAAGCCAATGATATAGGGTATTCCTTTCGGGACTAATCACTGCGGTTTTTTTAAGAATCAGGTCAAAGTTGAACTTTTCCTGTTCTTTTAGAGATTTTAAATAAAGTGCATATGCTGTTTGAAAATAAGGGTAGCGGTATGTTATTTTTTCTAGATCAAGACGTTGTTCTTCATTTAACGCATCATAATTTTTAGAAAGGGAAGAAAACTCTTCTAGATTCATCATACTACCATTTAGCTAAAGATGCGTTAAAAATATCTTGTGTAATGCGTTCAAAAATTTCTCCATGCGCAGTATCTTTTATGTCGTATAATTGTTGCTCTGCTGGATAATCAAAGTAAAATGAAAAGCGAGTTTCATAATTATCTTCTTCTCTTTTGACATTAAAATACCTCACATTAACTGTAATGGTCAATCTATTCTGTGCAGCTGTGTTTTGAGCAGTTGCAGACATTGGAGTAATTCCGTACTCTACAATTTCTCCTTCAAAAACAAGATCACCATTAGTGTTGGTTAGGTTTAGATTGGTCTGGTTTATCAAAATATCTTGAAGTGCCAGTGTAAAGTCTCTATCCAAACCAGGTTCAATAGTTGATCCAGGTCTGTTTCCGGCTATATTTTCAAAATAATTAACCTGAAATGTTTCAGTTCCTGCTGGAATTGAAGCTCCTGTAAAAGAGTAGATTCCACATGCTTGAACCAATAGTATCAGCATAGTTATTCCTAGAGCGGATCTGTAATATTTAACCTTCTGAGCCATCATTTAGATCATATTGTTTTATTTTACGGTAAAGAGTTCGTTCCGATATTCCAAGTTCTTCAGCCGCTAATTTACGTTTTCCTTGACTTCTTTCTAAAGCTGTTTTTATCATTTCAATTTCTTTTTGAAGAAGGGATAAAGGCTCTTCTTCGACAATTGTTTCGGCATAATCATAAGATTCTTCGGATTCATGAACCGTTTCTTGGTATTGGTTATCAACAGCTAAAGATTCTATGTTTTGGGATTTTTCTTCAGAAGAATTAGAACCGTATATCTTATTTATTAAGTTTTGATTTTTTTCTTGAACAGCTTCCGTTGTTTCTTGATTCATGAGTTCTAAAGTAAGCTTTTTAAGATCGTTTAAATCATTCTTCATGTCAAAAAGGACTTTATATAAAATCTCGCGTTCGGAGGCAAAATCACTAGATTCTTTTCCATCTGATTTCAGAGCAGGCAGCTGACTGCCCATATCGGGTAAGTATGACCTTAATATTTGAGGGGTCAAGTCGCGCTCCTTTTCAAGAACTGAAATCTGTTCTGCTACATTTCTTAGTTGTCTGATGTTACCATTCCAATTATATTGAGATAAGGTATGTTGCGCAGCATCATTTAATCGAACGGTAGGCATGTGATATTTCTGGGCAAAATCAGAGGCAAATTTCCTAAACAACAACGGAATATCTTCTTTGCGTTCTCTTAAGGGAGGTAAATTTATTTCAACGGTACTTAGTCTGTAATATAAATCTTCTCGAAATTTCCCTTTCTGAATAGCATCCCGCATTTGAACATTGGTTGCAGCAACAATTCGAACATTAGTTTTTTGAGTTTTAGAAGAACCTACTTTCAAAAATTCTCCAGTTTCTAAAACTCGTAGAAGTCTGACTTGAGTTGCAAGAGGAAGTTCTCCAACTTCGTCCAAAAAAATAGTTCCTTCATCAGCAACTTCAAAATACCCACTTCGGGTCGATGTTGCTCCTGTAAAAGCACCTTTTTCATGCCCAAAAAGTTCGCTATCAATAGTTCCTTCTGGAATTGCTCCACAGTTTACAGCAATATATTTGGCATGTTTTCTGTGAGAATATTGATGGATTATTTTGGGAATATTTTCTTTTCCAACCCCACTTTCACCAGTCACCAAAACAGAAATATCTGTTACCGCAACTCGAAGGGCTTTCTCTAACGCTCGGTTAAGCAAAGGGTTCATTCCAATGATACCAAACCGCTGCTTTATAGCTTGAATTGATTCCATTTTTTATATTGTTTCAGAAATTCCTAAAGGAATTCCTATTAATGTTGCTGAGGTGCAGTCGTTGATCTTGACATCAACAAAGTCACCTACTTTATAGTGTTCTTTTGGAAATACAACCACCGTGTTTTGAGAAGTTCTTCCGCTCCATTGAAATTCAGATTTTTTAGAATCACGTTCAATCAGCACACAAACTGTTTTGTCTTTATACCCCGCTGTTCTATGGCGACTATGAACGCGTTGTTTTTCAATTATTTCTTGTAATCTTCTTAGTTTCACTTCTTCGGATATGTCATCTTCTAACTTGCGTTCGGCTAGTGTGCCTGGGCGTTCGGAATAAGAAAACATAAACCCAAAATGATATTGAACATAATCCATAAGACTCAAGGTGTCTTTATGATCCTCTTCGGTTTCGGTTGGAAAACCAGCAATAAGGTCTTGAGATATAGAACATTCTGGAATTATCTTTTTAATGTTATCGATTAAGTCAAAATATTCTTGACGTGTATGTAAACGGTTCATTTTCTTTAAAATTCGATCACTTCCAGATTGAACAGGTAAATGAATGTGTTTACATATATTATCAAAAGTGGCCATCGCGTGAATTACATCTAAAGTAAGGTCTTGCGGGTTAGATGTAGAAAATCGTATTCTCATTTTGTGGTGCTCTTGAGCAACTAGAGAAAGTAATTGCGCAAAATTTACAGCTGTTTTTTGCTGAAGTGTTGTTGCTTTGTCAAAATCCTTTTTGAGTCCACCGCCATACCAGAGGTAGCTGTCTACATTTTGACCCAAAAGAGTCACTTCTTTAAATCCTTTTGAAACTAAATCATTAATTTCTTCTAGAATACTTTTAGGATCTCGACTTCGCTCTCTGCCACGAGTAAATGGGACTACACAAAATGTACACATGTTATCACACCCCCGTGTAATCGAAACAAAGGCAGTTACTCCATTCGATTGAAGACGAACCGGAGCAATGTCTCCATAAGTTTCTTCTTTAGATAGAATTACATTTACTGCATTTCGTCCACTCTCGATTTCTTGGAGTAGGTTGGGCAAATCTTTATATGCATCTGGACCAACAACCATATCCACTATTTTTTCTTCTTCTAAAAATTTTTCTTTTAATCGCTCTGCCATACAACCCAAAACACCAACTTTCATTTTGGGGTTAATTCTTTTAACGGCATTGAATTTTTCAAGACGTTTACGAACCGTTTGCTCCGCCTTATCACGAATAGAGCAGGTGTTAATTAATACAAGATCGGCTTCTTTCATTTCGACTGTAGTCTCAAAACCTTCAGTTGATAAGATTGACGCAACCACCCCACTGTCAGCAAAATTCATGCTGCATCCATACGACTCTATATATACTCGTTTATTATGGTTTTTTTTTGGTGTAACTTCTTGATTAGTAAGTACTTCTCCGTTAAATTGGTTCGGATTTTTATGCGGGGAAGGTTGGGGGGAAGATGATAATCCTCTACTTTCCTTAATACTTACTGTTTTGGTTTTCAATACTTTATATTTTTTACAAATTTCTATGGGGGGAAACCTTGCAATTTATTTTTATTACTTTTTACCTTCCTCCCATGTATGGGGGTATAGCTTTACAAAGATAGTAAAATTACCAAATAATGGACATTTTGTCATGTTATTAGAAACCACAAGAGGGTACTGTGATTAAACAGTACCCTCACAGTAAGGATGGTGTAGAATTGTTTAATTCTACATTGCTTCAATTAACTTAATTATAATAATCTATAAATATTACATTTTGATATATGATGGATTAGTTAACCACTTACCACATATCTTGCGAAATATGGGGGTGAAGTTAAAATCATAGAACATTTACCTTTGTGTTTTTTAAACTCATCCGTTTTAACTAAATTTATTAAAATAAAAATAATTCTATGAAAGATTTGGTTTTTATAAGTTGTTTGATTTTGTTCTTTGGATGTAATTCAGGCATTTCTAAAAGTAGAGATTTTTCTGATTTAGAATCCATACAACTCAAAACTTTATTTGTAGATTTAAATGACAACAAAGTAGATTTGACGGTCTATAAGGGAAAGAAAATTGTAATTAATTACTGGGCCACATGGTGCAGACCATGCATAAAGGAGATGCCTGGGCTAAAAAGAGCTGAAGAAATATTAGAAAACCACAACTATATTTTTTTATTAGTTTCTGATGAAACAACATCTAAAATATCTACGTTTAAAAAGGACAAGAATTTTGACTTTAACTTTTTGAAGTCTGTTGAATCTAATGAAATGCTTGGAATCTATTCTTTACCAACATCCTATATTTTTGATGAAAATGGAAAAAAAATTGAAACTATTGTAGGAACAATTACTTGGGATTCAGAACAAATAATAAATAAATTAAAAACCTTGTAATATGAAGAAGTTCATTGTCATTTTCTCTTTCTTAACTATTGTTTCTTGTACCTCTAAAGAGGTTGTAATAGAGGAAATTCCTTTTCTGTATGAGAATAGTAATGCACAGCCTAGTTTAGTTTCTAAAAACGGTTCTTTGTCATTATCATGGATTTCTTCTACTAAAGACAAGAAAGTTGCCCTAAATTTCAGTCAATTCAACGATGGAAAATGGATTAATCCCCAAACAATAGCGACTGGTTCCGACTGGTTTGTTAATTGGGCTGATTTTCCAGCTCATGCAATTAATGGGGATTTAATACTAACAAGCTACTTAAAGAAATCTGCTTCTGGAACCTATACCTATGATGTTGTTTTAAGTCTCCAAAAATTATCGGGCGAGAAAATAAAAGAAGATTTTATATTACATACCGATGGTGTTAAAGCAGAGCATGGTTTTGTAAGTATAATTCCCAATGCTAACCAAGGATTTTTTATTACCTGGCTGGACGGAAGGAATACAGTAGACAAAGAGCCAGATGGACATCATAAACCGATGACCATTCGCTTTGCCGAAATCACAAGTAACGGTTATGTTATCAATGAAAGCGAACTCGATTCCTCAACTTGTGACTGTTGCCAGACATCAATAGCAGTTACTAATGACGGGCCTATAGTTGTTTATAGAGACAGGAGCGAGAAAGAGGTTCGAGACATTTATATTGCCCGAAAAGTAAATGGTGTTTGGGAAGCTCCAACTCCTGTCAATAACGATGGATGGATAATAAACGGATGTCCCGTAAACGGCCCTAAAGTTTCTGTTAACTCAAATAATCTGGCTGTCAGTTGGTTTACGGTCTCTAATGAAAATCCAACAGTCAATCTTTCGTTTTCGAAATCCAATGGGGCTTATTTTGACACCCCAATAAAGATTAACGATCATGATGCTATTGGTAGAGTAGATGTTGCTTTCTTAAACGAACAGGAAGTAGTTGTTAGTTATATGGAAGGGGATGATTTAGGCACATATTTGAGGGTAAAAAAGGTTTCAATAGATGGAAAAATTTCAGCACCAATTACAATATCTAAAATTGATGGAGGAAGAAACACAGGAGTACCTCAATTAGAAATATTCAATAACGAAATCTTTGTTGTTTGGACTGTTTTTGTGGATGAAAAAAATCAACTAAAGTCGGTCAAATTAAGTCCTGAAAACATATAAACCCATTCTGGATTTATGTTCTGACTACTTAAAATTAAAGAACCCTTAAACAAAAGTTATCATTTTGCCTTCTAAATGAGGTAGTTCATTGAAAGACAATAAACTTGTTTCATTATTTGAAAAAAGAAGTGAAGAGAAAGAAGTGTTCCTTACAGAAAAATTTAAGTCAGCAACTGTAATTTCATTGGTTATTTTCAAGACTTCACTTACCATAGAACTTATAGTTCCACCCGAAGTAAATACCCCAATAGTTTCTCCTTTTTCGGTGTTTTTAAGTATAGAATTTAAGCCATTTACAGAATTGATTCTAAATTCTTTCCAAGGAATAACCCCTGCAACACTTATTTCATTTTCAACCCATTTATGTAAAAAATATTTAAATCCTAACATCATATAGGAATGCTTATTCTTAGGATTACTTTCAGCTTGAACTTGTAAATCTTTTAGATAAGGATCTGTAAGCATCATCTTTGGTAATTCTGATTTCATAGCATCAGGAGCTTGATGCTCATTGAGGTCTTTTAAAACTATAGGGTTAGGAATTGAAATTCCAGTTTTGTTATATTCTTCAGAAACAAGCTCGGCTGTATGTTGTTGCCTTCTTAAATCTCCGGTATAAATTTTATCAAAGACTATTTTCTTTTCACAAAGATATTTCCCAAGTTCAGTAGCTTGGACTTCCCCTTTTGATGATAAAACATCATAATTAGAACTTCCTATTGATGCCTGAGCATGTCGAAATAAATAAATTTTACTCATTATAAAAGGTTTTCTATTCTATTCTTTTGAATTGATTGCCATCCTATTTTACAAAACATTTCGGCAATTTTATTTAGATTTTTGAATTTCTCATCCGAGGTTAACCCCTTGTTGTACCTATAATATATTTGTTGAACAATAACAGCAATCTTAAAAAGCCCGAAGACGTAATAGAAAACTAAATTGTTTACGGGCACTCCGGTTTTTTTTTCATACATCTCGACAACTTCTAAGCGGGAGGGATTTCCCTCAAGTGAAGTTGGATAGTCAAAAGCGCTAAGAAGCCCTTTAGGGTCAGATGACATTGCCCAATATGCAATTGAAGTACCTAAATCCATCAATGGATCACCAATGGTACACATTTCCCAGTCTAATATTGAATTAATCTTACTCCATGAGTCCGAGCTGAACACTACGTTGTCATATTTATAGTCGTTGTGGATAAGACTGTGCTTGTATTGTTTAGGCTGGTTGTTGTGCAACCAATCCATTACAAGTCTAGCTTCTTTAATGTCTTCAATCGCTGCTTTAAGATATTGTTTACTCCAATTTCGTACTTGTCTATCGACATAACCCTCAGGTTTACCAAGATCTGTTAGCCCTAATTTTTTGTAGTCTAATTGATGTAATTCGACCATAGTATTCAACCAAGTTTTAGAAATCATACCATAATCTTTTGCAGATATAGTTTGAGTTTTTAATTCCTGAGGTGTTATTATTATGCCATTAACTTTTTCCATTATATAAAAAGAAGACCCAATGATGCTGATGTCTTCAGCATAGGCATAAGCAACAGGAGCCTTGTCAAAGCCGTTGTTCAGCCCCTTGAGCACCTTGTACTCGCGCCCCATATCATGCCCGTAAACCGCTCCTTTTGGCGGCTTTCGGATAACATATTCCTTTCCTTCAATATCTAGAAGATAGGTTAGATTTGAAAACCCATTAGAAAACTGCGTAACTCCTAAATCACTTTTTATATTTGAAATTAGGTTGTTTTCTTTTAGAAAAGTTTTGAGATTAACCTCATTCAACTCTTCTCCTTTTCTTACTTTTTGTTCCATGGCGATGTGTTTAAACAGTTAGCCCTCCATCAACTGAAATAGCTTGACCGGTTATAAAACTAGCTTCATCAGAACAAAGCCATAACATTGTATTTACTTGCTCCATAACATCAGCAAAACGCTTCATAGGAATGTTTGCTTTTAATCTTTCAGAAAGACCTTCTTTTAATTTGTCCATTGCTTCGGGATTAAACATTGGAGTTACGGTAAATACAGGGCAAATAGCATTAACTCTAATGTTGTTCTTAGCGTATTCTAAAGCAACTGTTTTTGTGATCCCTATTACGGCGTGTTTACTAGCCGAATATGCGGTTGCATTTGGCAAACCTCTAATTCCAGCAATTGAAGATGTATTTAAAATAACACCACCGCCTTGTTTTAGCATGATTGGAACTTGAGTTTTTATACAATAAAAAACACCCGAGGAATTGATAGACATCGTTTTGTTCCATGACTCAACACTAAGATCAATTAATTTTTCAAAGCCTCCACCAACGCCAGCATTATTTATTGCAACATCTAATCTTCCGTATTGATTAAAAATATAATTCATCAGTTTCTCTACCATATCAAAATCTGAAACATCTGTTTCAAAAAAACATGCTTCACCACCATTTTTAGTGATCTCAGAAACAGTTTTTAAACCATTTTTGACATTGATATCAGACACAATAATTACTCCTCCTTCTTTAGAAAAAGCTAGAGCTGCGGCCTTGCCTATTCCGGATCCACTTCCTGTTATTAAAACTATTTTATTTTTAAACCTCATGTTCTTTTGCTAAATTTCTTCCGAGTTGAAACATGTGAACTTCATCAGGTCCATCGGCCAACCTAATGCATCTAGCATATACATAGAAACCTGCTAAAGGAGTATCTTGACTGACACCCATTCCACCATGAATTTGAATTGCTCGATCAATAACATTACACGCCATTTGAGGAACTGTAATTTTTATCATTGCAATTAAGTTTTTCGCCTCTTTAACACCAAACCTGTCGATCTTGTCAGCAGCAGCAAGGGTTAATAGTCTTGCTTGTTGAATTTCACATTCTGATTTTGCTATATCTTGGCGGACACTGCTGAATTTAATTAGATCTCTTCCAAAAGCAGTTCTTTGGTTAGATCTTTTACACATTAAATCGAGTGATCTTTGAGCAGCACCAATCAATCTCATGCAATGATGAATTCGTCCGGGCCCTAATCTGCCTTGAGCAATCTCAAAACCTCTTCCTTCCCCCAGAAGGATATTGCCAACAGGCACTCTAACGTTTGTTAATTTAATCTCTGCGTGTCCTTCTGGCGAATCGACACTTCCAAAAACTTCCATAGGTCTTATAATTTCAACTCCAGGGGTATTGGCAGGAACTAAAATCATACTCTGTTGCACGTGTTTTGGAGCAGAGAAATCGGTTTTACCCATTAAGATATAAACCTTACAATGTGGATTCATTGCACCAGAAGACCACCACTTTCTTCCGTTGATAACATATTCATCTCCTTCTCTAACAATTGAAGTTTCGATATTAGTAGCATCTGAAGAGGCAACTGCAGGCTCTGTCATTAAAAAAGCAGATCTCATTTCGCCTTTCATTAGGGGTTTTAGCCACTGTTCTTTTTGTTGGTCTGTTCCATATTTAGCTATAGTTTCCATGTTTCCAGTATCGGGAGCAGAACAATTAAAAACTTCAGAGGCAAAGGCTAAACTTCCCATTTTTTCTGCTAAAGGAGCATATTCTAAATTCGTTAATCCCGGGCTTAAATCTCCATAACCTTTTGGAAGAAATAGATTCCAAAGCCCTTCTGCTTGAGCTAGTTTTTTCCAATTTTCCATTTCTGAATAATTTTCCCAAAGGTTACTCTTGCTAAATGCATAAACTTTTTTTTCATGAGGAAAAAGATGCTTTTTCATGAATTGATCAACTTTTTCAACTAGATCTAGTGTTTTTGGTGTGTATTCAAAATTCATATTTTTATTTATTTCATTGAAATTAAAGATGCAGAAATTTTTTTAGGGTGTTGGTTTCTGCTTGTTTTTAAATCCCTGTATTTGCGAAGCTTTAATTAAATTTCACTTTAATTTTCTCAAATATATACTAATTTTAGGAAAATGTATGGTGTTGTGATAGGTGAAAAAAAGTTAAGATTGTTTAAAAATGCTTTTAGTTAATATCTCTTGAATTATTAATCAACTTTAGTGATGAATTTAGCCTTTTAATAAGAGTTTACAAGCGTTTTGCTCTCTAGTTATCTGTTTTTTTAAGAGTCAATAAATCAATTAATTTTTAGCATTTATCTTATGGTTTTTGAGGTCAATTTAAATTTTAGTTTCAATATAAGTTTGAGACCTAAGAAAAAACCAATTACTTTTGTCAGCAGAAAAGAGGAAATATGGCAAAGAATTTGGTTATCGTTGAGTCCCCGGCTAAAGCTAAAACTATTGAAAAATTTTTAGGAAAAGATTATAAAGTTGCTTCAAGCTTTGGGCATATTGCCGACTTGCCTTCCAAGGAGTTAGGTGTTGATGTTGAAGGGGATTTTTCTCCTAAGTACATTGTCTCCGACGACAAGAAGAAAGTAGTTAAAGAATTGAAAGCGCTAGCAAAAAAAGCTGAAATGGTTTGGCTTGCAAGTGATGAAGATCGAGAAGGGGAAGCTATTGCATGGCATTTATCCCAGACTTTGAAATTAGATGACAGCAATACAAAACGTATTGTTTTTCATGAAATCACAAAGAATGCGATTTTAAAAGCCATAGATAACCCAAGAGAAATAGATTATAACCTAGTTAATGCCCAACAAGCTCGAAGAGTATTAGATCGATTGGTTGGCTATGAACTATCTCCAGTTCTTTGGCGAAAAGTTAAAGGCGGTCTTTCGGCAGGGAGAGTTCAGTCAGTATCGGTTCGTTTGATCGTTGAACGTGAACGTGAAATTAAAGTTTTTGCTGCTCAGTCAATGTATAAAACTCAAGCTGAATTTTTATCTACACATGGAAAAGTAATCAAAGCTCAGTTGAACACTACTTTTGATCAACCGGATGAAGTTCAGGATTTTCTTTTAGAAAATGTCGGTGCAAATTTCGCTATAACATCAAAAGAAACTAAGCCTGCAAAAAAGAGTCCAACGGCTCCTTTTACTACTTCAACACTTCAACAAGAAGCATCTCGTAAATTATATTTTTCAGTAAGTAAGACCATGACTATGGCACAGCGTTTATATGAAGCTGGTCTTATAACCTATATGAGAACAGATAGTGTTAACCTTTCTAAAGATGCGCAAACAGCAGTTCTTTCTGCAATTGAAGATAATTACGGCAAAGAATACGCTCAGGCGAGAAGTTTTAAAAATAAAAGTAAAGGAGCTCAAGAAGCTCACGAAGCAATTCGCCCGACGGATGTAACCCGCTCCAAAATAGTTGGAGATTATGATCAAATGCGCTTGTATGAGTTGATCTGGAAAAGAACCATTGCTTCCCAAATGAGTGATGCTCAATTAGAACGTACCCAATTGAAAATAGGGGCTTCAACACACCAACAAGTTTTTACCGCAAAAGGAGAAGTTATAAAATTCGAAGGTTTTCTGAAAGTTTATTTAGAAGGAATAGACGATGATGAAGAAGAAACAGAAGGAATGCTGCCAGTAGTAAATAAAGGAGATTTAGTTGATCTAAAATCTTTAGTTTCTACACAGCGATTTTCGAGACCACCGTATCGATATTCTGAAGCAGCATTAGTGAAAAAATTAGAAGAATTAGGTATTGGAAGACCGTCTACATTCGCACCAACTATTTCTACCATTCAGAACAGAGGCTATGTTGCCAAGGGAACAGTTGAAGGAGCAGAACGAAATTACCATCAGTTATCTCTTAAGAAAGATGAAGTTGAGGTCAAGCTTTTAACCGAAATGGTCGGATCTGATAAAGGAAAATTAGTTCCAACAGATATTGGAATGATTGTTAATGACTTTTTAGTAGCAAATTTTAAAAATATTCTCGATTACAGTTTTACGGCACAAGTTGAAAAAGATTTCGATGAGATTGCAGAAGGGAATGAAGATTGGATAAAGATGATCAAAGGATTTTATGGTGATTTTCATAAAACCGTAAACTTTGTTCAAGAGAATGCAGAACGTGAATCTGGTGAACGAAGTTTAGGAACAGATCCAAAATCCGGAAGAGAAGTGAAGGTTCGCCTTGGAAAATTTGGTCCAATAGCACAAATTGGAAATCCAGACGACGAAGAAAAGCCTGTTTTTGCTAGCTTAACATCAGAACAGCAACTAGACACCATCACTTTTGAAGAAGCAATTCAATTATTTGAATTGCCTAAAAGTTTAGGAGACTATGAAGCTCAAGAAGTAACCGTTAATAACGGTCGATTCGGACCTTATATTAAGTTTGGTGAAATGTTTGTTTCCTTACCAAAAGGAGTTAATCCGATGGTAGTAGATCAAGAACTTGCAATTGAGCTTATTGAAGAAAAGAAAAAGGCAGATGCACCTATATATACTTATAAAAAGCTTCCAGTTACAAAAGGAAAGGGTCGTTTTGGTCCTTTTATCAAGTGGAGTGGAATGTTCATTAATGTAAATAAAAAATACGATTCTGACAATCTTAGTAATTCAGATATTGAAAAGTTGGTTGATGAGAAAATTCAAAAAGAAATTGATAAAGTTATTCATGATTGGAAAGAAGAAGGTATCCGAGTAGAAAAAGCTAGGTGGGGGAGGTCAAATATTATTAAAGGTAAATTAAAGATTGAACTTTCTAAGGATATTGATCCTACAAAAATTACTTTAGAGGAAGCTAAAAGAAGGATTGAAGCAAAAAAGCCAACAAAGAAAAAAGCTAAAGCAAAGCCAAAAGCTAAAGCAATAAAAAAGAAATAATAAAAATGAGTTTGAATTTTTTTAAACCCGTTGATGAAGCTATTGTTGGAGTATCGGAATTACTACCGAAGCAAGTTCTGGGTAAAAAAATTAAAATTCATACCAAGAGCCAAGGTTTTCCTCAGTTAAATGAGGTGCGGATTGCTCTTTTTGGGGTTAATGAAAATCGAAATGGTTTTTTCACTTCCACTACTTACGACACAAATGAGTTTAGAAAACAATTTTATCAATTATATCCTGGTAATTGGGCCATTGAAATAGCCGATCTTGGTGATTTGCCAAACGGTGAAACCCCTGAGGACACCTACTTTGCCATAAAAGAGGCGTGTGTTCATTTAAAGGAACTCAATATTATTCCATTAATCATTGGAGGTACGCAAGATTTAACGGTTGCTGCTTATCAAGTATTTCAAGACAAGAAAGAGTGGGTTAATATTGTGTCTATTGATAGTCGATTTGATTTTTCACAGGATGAAGATTTAATTTCAGGAAAATCCTATATGAGCAAAATCATAATGGATACCCCTAGTTATTTATTTAACTATACCAACATAGGATATCAATCGTATCTTATTGCTCAAGAAGAATTGGACCTGATGGAAAAACTTTTTTTTGATTCAATTCGTTTAGGAAGTGTCTTAGATAACAATCAAATTACGGAGCCTATTTTTAGGGAAGCCGACATTGCAAGTTTTGACATGAAATGCCTTCAAAGTTCTTCAGATGGGACCTATACTGATGGTGCTCCAAACGGAATTGACAGCAGGACAATTTGCACATTAGCTAGATACGCCGGTATCAGTGACAAGTTGAGTTTAGCAGGTTTTTTTGACTTACCAAGTAATATGCTTTGCCATAAATTATTAGCACAAATTATTTGGTATTTTATTGAAGGAGTAAATTGTAGATTTGAAGAATATCCCGTAAATTTAACCAAAAGTTTTAAGCGTTATACCGTCCAAATGTCGGACCGTGAAATGGTTTTTCATCAGAGCGAAAAAAGCGGAAGATGGTGGCTTGAAATACAAAATGAAAATTATTTAGATAATAAATCAAAAAGTAACACGTTATTATCATGCATGCACAAAGATTACCTTGATGCTTGCAAAGATGTTTTACCCGATAGATGGTGGAAAGCCACCAAAAGAAGATGAAAAAATGAATCTTTTTTTTTATCTTGAGCAGGTATAACTATATTGAATAAATTGAAATGCCTTAGAAGAGCAAAATCTTTTATGAAAAAAATATTTATTTTAATTGCCACTGGACTACTCCTTATAGGTTGTGGCAATAAGAGAGGTGAATTAGTCGGAGTTAAGCAGAAGAAGTGGTTTCCTGAAAAACCATTTGGGATGACCCTTGTAGAAGGTGGCGCCTATATTATGGGTAAAGCCGATGATGACATGGCTCAACTTCAAAATGCTCAAGCCAAAACAGTTACTGTTCGTTCATTTTATATGGATGAAACGGAAATCACCAACAGTGAATACAGACAATTTGTTTATTGGGTTCGGGACTCTATAGCCCTTCAGATGCTTGCTGATAAAGTCGAGGAATTAAATGAAGAAGTAGGTACTGATGGAATAGGAGCCTATGCATTTGCAGATGCTGACACCTCTGATATTTCTGTATTCCAGAGATACATGAAAGAAACCTATTACGATGACAATGAAAATACGTATGCTAATCGTCCTTTAAATTGGGATGAAGATATTGAGTGGGGCACAGAAGATTATGTTGATCTTGCTTATGTTGAGGTAATGGATGAATTATATCTTCCTCCAGAAGTTTGGTATAATGGAGAAATGAAATTAGATGTAAACAAATTGAAGTATAGATACCGATGGTTCGATGCTGAACAAGCAGCTTTTGACAGGAAAAAAGATCCTAATTTAAGAGGTAGATCTAATTACATTTACGAAGAGGATAATCTCGAGATATATCCAGACACAACAGTTTGGATTAAAGATTTCAATTATTCTTATAACGAGCCAATGCACAACGATTACTTTTCACACCCAGCCTACCAGGATTATCCAGTTGTTGGAGTTTCTTGGGATCAAGCAGTAGCTTTTTGTGTCTGGAGAACAAGCTATAAAAACTCATATCAAAAAGCAAGCAATAAACCTTTAGTAAATTACTTTAGGTTACCAACAGAAGCTGAGTGGGAATACGCTGCTAGGGGAGGAATTCCATCGGGTATTTATCCATGGGGATCTCCATACCTTTTAAATGACAGAGGTTGTTTCTTAGCTAATTTCAAACCGCTACGTGGAGATTATTCTTCTGATCAAGCAATGTACACTGTTGAAGCAAAATCATATTTAGCAAATGATTATAACCTGTATAATATGGCGGGTAATGTAGCCGAATGGACTGGCTCATCATATGACCCAGGCGCTTATGAATATGTATCTTCCTTAAATCCAAACCTATCTCTTTCAAATGAAAAAAGAAAAGTAGTTCGTGGTGGATCTTGGAAAGATGTAGCCTATTTTCTTAGAGTTAGCTCAAGAGACTATGAGTACAAAGATACTTCAAGAAGTTACATCGGATTTAGAACTGTTCAAGATTACTTGGGTTCTGAAAAAGTAAAAATCAAATAGAAATAATTATATTTATACCAAACTAATTTTATTTTAATATGGACGCAAAACAACTAAAAGGAAGGTTAAGAAGAAAAATCATAATGCACATGTTATTCCAAATCGGAGGATCTGTGGTAATTGTAGGGGCATTATTTAAAATTCTTCATTTAGAAATAGGACCAATTACGGGTGGAGTAGTACTTGGATTAGGTCTTGGAACAGAAGCAATCATTTTCTTGGTTGGTGGATTAATGTTAGATGACGCTCGTGAAGAGCATGCAGCTTTTATAGAACACCAAAATGAAGGATCAGGTCATGGAAAATCTTCGTCATCTGAAGAAGGCTTATCAGAAAAAATTGATGCGATACTTCAAGAAGCTAAGCTAGATGTGAGTTTAGTAGGAGGATTAACTCAAAGCATTAAAAACTTAGAAGCTTCTGCCTCGGCACTTTCGCCAGCAGTAGATGCAGTTTCTTCATCGAATAACTATTCAGAACAATTAGCACAAGCAGCTGGTCAACTGGAAGCTCTAAATAAATTATATAGCGCACAAGTTGCAGACGCAGGTTCTCAAACAACTTACAATGCAAAAGTAGCTGAAAACGCTAAGCAATTAGATGCACAGATGGAGGCAATGTCTGCAAATTTAGCATCACTTAATCAAGTTTATGGCGGAATGCTTTCTGCAATGAATAAAAACTAAGAAACATGGCTGCAGCAAACGAAACCCCACGTAATAAACTTATTGCGTTGATGTACTTAGTGTTTATTACCATGTTGGCATTGAACGTAAGTAAAGAAGTTTTGGATGGATTTGGGCAAATGTTCAAAAAAATTCAAACTGCAAATGATCGAATTAACGATGGTAATGAAATTTATTACCAAAAAATTGCTGTTAATTCTGAAGAAAAAGAAGGAAAGTGGATTGGTCACGACCGAACTGCTAAAGAAATAAGAAAAGAATCCACTGATTTTTATAATCGAATTGCAGAAATTAAAACTAAAATAACAGCAGATCGAATTGAAGATGACCCAGAATTAAAAAAGTATTCTGAAATGGATAAAGGAGAACAATTAGATCTAATTTTCTTTAATTCCAGTGGTCTTTCTGATGAAGGTAAAGAGTTTACTAAACAAATTAATAATTACAGAATGCGTGTAATTCAAGTATTTGCTAGTCAATATCCTCAGTATACAGAACTTGTAGAAGAACGCTTTTTCTCTGGAGACCTTGAAGGAAATGTAACTAATTCGGATAACCAACCACAATCTTGGCTATCATATAACTTTGAAGGTTTTCCTCTTATATCATCATTAGCTAAATTGACAATGATGCAAAATGATATCCGACTAACGGAGACTGATGTTCTGAACGCATTACTAGGGAAAGAGCTTGAGGCAGGTAGTAGAGTAAATAAAGACAACTACATTTCATTACTTAAGACAGAAAAGGGTGCATACTATCAAGGTGAAACTTTCGATGGAAGTGTAATTTTAGGCAGAAGAGGCGGAGCTCAAAACCCAAATGAAGTTCGATTAACCCTAGATGGTAAAAAATTAACGGAAGATCAATATGAATTAATTTCTGGTGGAATTAAATTAAATGTTAAGGCAGGTCGTCCTGGAGATCATGTTATTAAAGGAGATTTAGTCTTCTTGAATAATGGAATTGAGTCCAGAATTGCTGTAGAACAAACTTTTGCCGTTATAGCAAAGCCAAATTCAGCTGTAGTTTCTGCAGATAAAATGAATGTTGTTTACAGAGGTGTGCCAAATCCAATGACAATTTCTATTCCAGGAATTGCACCTAGTAAGATAAAAGCTTCTGCACCAGGACTCAAAAGAGTTAAGGGTAGCAAATATATAATGACCCCTGGAAAAGGTAGAACCCTTAAGATTTTAGTTGGTGGTACCTTACCTGACGGTAAAAAAATTACCAATACAGAAGAGTTTAGGATTAAAGATATTCCTGCACCCTCAGGAGTAGTTCGTGGTGAACCGGGATCTATACAAATTACAAAAAATAGTTTAGCGATTTCTACTATAGGAGGGAAATTAGAGGACTTTGATTTTGATATTAAGCTAAAGACTCTAAGTTTTAAAATCAAAGTACCTGGACAAGCAACTATAAATGTAAAAGGTGACAAATTAGACGCTAAAGCTAAATCAGCTTTAAGAAGAGTTAAATCAGGACAGGATGTTAAAATCTTTGATATTAAAGTTCAGAACCCTAAGAACCCATCATACGCGTTTAAAAAAGTTTCGCCGGTAATTTGTGAAATTGTAAACTAATATATAAAATCATGAACTCAAGATTTCTTTATTCTTTTATCTTTATATCGTGTACTTTCATAAGTTCAGCTCTGGCACAAGCCAACTTGCTTAATGCTCGTGTTCCACAAAATGTTGGGCAACGCAACGAAAAGCAAAATGCAGCGAATGATGAAACACCACTTGCCTATGGGTTTATAGATGATAGAGATGTTTTGTGGTCAAAAACTGTTTGGGAAATTATTGATTTAAATGAGCGAATTAATTTCCCTTTCTATTATCCAACTGACACAATTAGTCTAGGATCAGATCGTAGATCATTATTTGATGTGTTAAAAAAGAATATACGAAAAGGAACTATTAAAGAGATTTATTCGGATGATTATTTTCAAGAAAAAATCACCTATCAAGATATTCTCGATAAATTAGTTGCAATTGATACTACTGATCTAGGTAAAGACCAATTGAATGCAGGAGAGGCAGTTGATGCTCAGTTTATAGAAGAAAAAAGACTTACTGCTGGAGACATTAGACAATATAAAATAAAGGGCACTTGGTATGTTAATAAACGGCAAGGAGAATTAAAATATCGTTTATTAGGTATCGCTCCCTGTTCACCAGATGTTAACTTTAAAGATGACCAGAATGTTAAGGATTTAGTAGAATTGTTTTGGGTATGGTTCCCAGATGCTAGACAAGCTCTAAATAGTTCTTATGTTTTTAATGTAAGAAATTCATCTCAGCCAATTACTTTCGACCACATGCTAAATTCTAGACGTTTTAATTCTATAATTTATAAAGAGGAGAATGTTTATCAGGATCGTAAAATTGAAGAATATATTTATGAAGATGCTCTTAAACAGCTTTTAGAATCTGAACGAATCAAGTCTGTTATAAGAGATTTTGAACAAGATTTATGGAATAACTAACAACGATATATTATCCTAAAAACGCTGCTATATGCAGCGTTTTTTTTTACTTTTAATTTGTATGAAACATGCATTAATTGTTGGATTGGGTTTAGCTGGATTAACCTATGCAGAGCAACTAAATCGAAAAGGCTTGTCTTTTCACATCATAGATTCGGGATCGGGAGGTTCTTCTCAAATTGCTGCAGGAATTTATAATCCTACTGTTTTAAAACGTTTTTCATTGTCTTGGAACGGGGAGGTTTTTCATTCTTACGCACTACCTTTTTATAAAAAATTAGAAGAAAGATTGTCGACTGATTTTATTCATCCGGCTCCAATACATAAGATTTTTAACAAAGACGCAGAGCATAATTTATGGTCATCAGCAGCAGATAAAAAAAGCCTCGCCCCCTTCCTTGATCCTAAAATATACTCTAATCGAGAAGATGAGGTTAATGGAAATTCCGGTTATGGCATTGTCAAACATACCGGAAGGGTTGCAACAGATGTGCTTTTAAAATCTTTTAAAGATTCATTACACAAAGATGATTTATCGCTAGAAGTTTTTGACTATGACAAACTTGACACTACATCAACAGGAATAAAATACAAGAGCATTAAAGCGAAACACATCGTTTTTTGTCAGGGATATCAAATGGTTAATAATCCTTTGTTTAATAAATTACCTCTAGTAGGGTCTAAGGGTGAAATCTTAATAATTAAAGCTCCAAACCTAAAAACTAAAGTCATTTTGAAAGGGCCAATTTTTATTGCACCAATTGGAGATGATTTTTACTGGGCAGGAGCTACATTTGAAAGAAAAGATAAAACTCTAGTTTGTACTAAAGCTGGGAAGACATGGCTTGAAGAGCGGATACTTAAAATGATATCCTCAGAATTTGAAGTTATTGAGCACATTACTCAAATTAGACCAACTGTTCAGGATAGACGACCTTTAATAGGTACCCATCCAAATTTGCCAAATGTTCATTTGTTTAACGGTCTCGGATCTCGAGGAGTTTTAGGTGCACCTTTAATGTCCAAGTGGCTTTTTGACTATATAGAAGGTAGATCTGATCTTCCGGAAGAAGTTAACTTACGCCGCTTTGAAAGTTATTTAAGACAATCTTTATAAATACTAGTTTATTTCAAATGCATTCATCAAATTTGCAAAAAATTTTTTATGCTTAGCGTTCAAAACGTATCAGTTTCTTTTGGTGGAGAATATCTCTTTAGGGACATTTCATTTCGTCTTGGACCTGGAAACCGCGTTGGTCTTGTTGGAAAAAATGGAGCGGGTAAATCAACTCTTCTTCATTTAATAGCAAGAGATACTCCTGTTTCGGAAGGTTCAATTTCACAAGAAAAAATAGTACAACTAGGTTTTTTGAAACAAGATATTGATTTTGATTACGGAAGAACTGTTTTGGAAGAAGCGTATCAAGCTTTTACTGAAATCAAAGTATTAGAACAACAAATGGAGGATATTAATCTGGGTCTTACTACAAGATCAGATTATGAATCTGATTCCTATAATGAGCTTATTGTTCAACTCAACGAAGTAACGGAGCGCTATGAAATAATAGGTGGGTATAATTATCAAGGAACTACAGAAAGAATTCTTCAAGGACTTGGTTTTTCATCCTCAGACTTCAATAAGCAAACAGATACTTTTTCTGGAGGATGGCGTATGCGTATTGAGTTGGCAAAATTACTTTTACAACCCAACGACATCCTTTTACTGGATGAGCCTACAAATCATCTGGATATCGAATCTATTATTTGGCTAGAAGAGTTTTTAAAGAAATATAGAGGCGCTGTAGTATTAGTTTCTCACGATAAAATGTTTTTAGATCAGGTTACCAATAGAACAATAGAGATTGTTGGTGGAAGGATTTATGATTATAATAAGCCCTATTCAAAATATATGATTCTGAGAGAAGAAATTCTTACCCAGCAGCGCGCAGCTCAAAAGAATCAGGAAAAACAAATTCAACAGACTGAAAAATTAATAGAACGTTTTAAGGCCAAAGCCTCTAAAGCAACAATGGCTAAGTCTCTGATTAAAAAGCTTGACAAGATTGATCGAATTGAGCTCGATGTTGAAGATAATCGTGCCATGAAGTTAAGTTTTCCAGTTTCTCAGCAACCAGGGAAAATGATTATTGAAGCGGAAGGGATTAAGAAAGCTTATGGAGAAAAAATGGTTCTACAAGGTATTGATTTTGAAATAGCAAGAGGAACTAAAACCGCTTTTGTAGGTCAAAATGGGCAGGGCAAATCTACTCTTGCGAAAATCATTGTAAATGAAATTGATTATGAGGGTTCTTGTAGTCTGGGATATAATGTGATTGTTGGGTATTTTGCCCAAAATCAAGCCGAATATCTTGATGGTGATTTAACCTTATTAGAGACTATGCAAAATGCGGCTACTGATGTAAACCGTTCTCGAGTTAGAGATATTTTAGGTTCTTTTTTGTTTCGCGGTGATGATGTAGAAAAACGTGTTAAAGTACTTTCGGGTGGGGAGCGAAATCGTTTGGCATTGGCTAAGTTGTTACTTATGCCTTTCAATGTTTTAATTATGGATGAGCCAACCAATCACTTAGACATAGACTCCAAGAATGTTTTGAAAGAGGCTTTGCGTAAATTCGAAGGAACTTTGATTCTAATTTCTCACGACAGAGATTTTTTACAAGGGTTGAGTGATCGTGTTTTAGAATTTAAAGACCATAAGCTCAAAGAGTATTTAGGAGATATTAATTTGTATTTAGAACAGAAAAATTTAGATTCTTTGGTAGCTTTAGAACTTAAAGAAAAAATAAAAGCCAAAAAAACAATCATTCCCAAGAATGACTATGAAACTCAGAAAAAATTAAAATCACTTCAAAATAAGCAATCTAAAGTTGAACGTGAAATTGGAGAGCTTGAACGAGCAATTAAAACAATGGATTCAGAATTAGAAATTAATTATGAGCAAACCATTTTGCAGCCAAACTTCTTTGAGAATTATAACGGGAAGAAAGATCAACTCGCAGTTTTACTAAAAAAGTGGGAAGTTGTTGCAGAAGAGTTAATGGGAATAGAAGGCTAATGGAAGAGTATTTTTTTCAATGCCCTTATTGTTGGGAAGAAATTTCAATGCTTCTTGAACCTTCTAGTACAGAGCAGCAATATATAGAAGACTGTGAAGTCTGTTGCAGTCCCATTCAGATAGAATTTATTTTTGATAAAGAACTTCAGTCCTTTTCAGCCCGCTCATTGGAAGATTAAACCTATAAGTTCATGAACTTGGCAAGTTCCTTTTCGGAAATCACTGGGTTAGCACCCCTTTTTTGAGTTACTAGAGCGCCTATTGCACAAGCTTTATCTAAAGCTTCGGATGGTTCACAGCCAGACATTATTAAGCTTAGAAGCGCTCCTAAGAACGAATCTCCAGCTCCAACGGTGTCTTTCACAACAGCAGCATATCCTTTTTGTTTGTAGAACGTATCTTTATGTAATAATACAGCACCATCTTTTCCTAGAGTGACGCAAATAGAGGATGTATTTGTTTTTTTAGAAATGAATAAAATCTGCTCCTCCAAGTTTTTGTTTTTATTTCCAAGAGCAGAACAAACCCCCTCTATTTCCTCATCGTTGAATTTAATGAGATCAGCTTGATTCATATATAATTCAAGGTCAGGAATGGAGTAGTGAGGAGCTCTAAGGTTTAAGTCAAAAACACTATAAGTTGACTTTTCTAATAAGGCAAGTAAGCACTTTTTTGATACTGAATCTCGTGCAATTAAGCTTCCAAAAACAAAAGCATCAGCGGCAGATACAAGTTCTAAATATGCTGTGACTAGTTCGATTTTATCCCAACTTACCGGATGGTTTATTTTGTAAGAAGCAGATCCATTTTGATCTAAGGTGACACTAACGGTTCCAGTATTATAATTATCACTTATTTGAATGTATTTTGTGTCAATCCCTTTTTGGTCTATCAGTGCAAGAATTTCTTTTCCTAGTGAATCATTCCCTACGCTGCTTATCATGTGTGTATTAATGCCCCAAGATTTCATTCTAAGAGCAACATTTAAAGGAGCTCCTCCCATTTTTTTTCCTTCTGGAAAAAGGTCCCAAAGGACTTCACCAAAACAAACAACCTGTTTCATTATTTACTTGATTAAAGTTTTACTTAAACGTTCCAAAGAAACCCCTTTTGTTTCAGGCATTAAGTAAAGAACAAACACCAATTGTAGCACCATCATTCCTGAAAATAACATAAACACATAACCTGGGTTTGGAAAAGCCGATAATGCAACCGGCATGAATAGTGTAATTAGAGCCGCAAGTATCCAGTGAACAGAAGACCCAAAGGATTGTCCTTGTGCTCTGAGGTTATCGGGAAAAATCTCGGAAATAAACACCCAGATAACCGCCCCCTGACCTATTGCATGAGATGCAATAAACAGGAATAAGAAAATCGGAATACTAATTCCTTGCCAACCTTGTAAAAAAGCGATGGAAACTAATGTAAGTGAAATGATATAGCCTATCGACCCAAAGATCATTAGTAACCTTCTTCCAATTTTATCAATCAGATATAGTCCTAAAAGTGTAAAAATCATATTGGTAACTCCAATTCCAATACTACTCAATAGGGCTGAACTTTCCTCTAACCCTGCTGCTTCGAATATCCTTGGAGCATAATATAAAAAAGCATTGATTCCAGAGAGTTGATTAAAAAAGGCAATCAAAAATGCAAGTAGAATTCGGAATTTATAGGTTTTTGAAAACAATGGTTTTTGTTTGCTGGATTCTTGCTCAGATTTTATCTCTTTGATTTCAGAATCAGTTAATTCTTTCCCATTTATTTCATTAAAAATTGCCTGTGCTTGCTCAATGTCATTTTTTCTAAAAAGAACCCAACGCGGACTTTTAGGAACACTGACAATTCCCATCAGATATAATGCTGCAGGAAGTGCTTCTATTCCAACCATCCAACGCCAAGGTTGCGTTCCGAAATCTTTAAAAATAAAATTAGAAACAAAAGCAATTAAAATTCCAAATACAATATTAAATTGGTACAAGGCTACCAATTGTCCTCTTTTGTTTGCAGGGGCAATTTCAGAAACATAAGTTGGAGCTGCAATAGTAGAGACACCAACCCCAATTCCTCCAATAAATCTAAAAAAAGAAAAACTATAAGGATCCATGGCAAGACCAGACCCTAAAGCAGAAATAAAGAATAGAACACCAATCCCTATTAACGTATTCTTACGGCCAAAATAATCACAAGGGTAGCTAGCAAAAATTGCGCCTAGAACCGTTCCCCAGAGTGCCATAGACATAACAAACGTACCGTGAAAAAGATTTGTTGTTCCCCATAAAATTTGAAGTTGTTTGTCGGCTCCAGATATTACAACCGTATCAAAACCAAACAAGAAACCAGCTAAGGCAGAAATCAAAGATATTTTAAATACTTTATTCATTTGTCGATTTATTTAAGGCTAAATATAGTTAAGTTATTAAGCGTAATCTGTTGCTTGTTGGACCTTATACTCCATTTAAAGTCATCGCTAATGGGGTACATTAATTGTGTACTGACCTCGCGACCGTTTTGATGAAATATCTCAAGTGAATTTCTGTCTACAAACAAGCGAATTTTTAAAGTTTCAGATTCTGCTTCCACTTTAAATTGTTGGTGGTTACTAAATTTAGGATGAAAATACACATTCCCATTAGCTAATCGTTCGGTACTCACAAGTTGGGTTTTGGTATCGTATTCCCAACGAATTGCAGGGAATTCAGGATCACCAAAAAGCATCTTTATCTGCTCAACGTTTTTTAAATCAATTTCAAAAACTGCTTCGAATTGATCCGTAAGATCGAGCTTATCGAATTCTGTATTGAATTTACTCAAGGTGGTTTGTTTAGATTCAAAAACAGTAGTTCTATATTTTTTTATTTCTTCTACAGGATGTTGAAGTATTTGATAGCCGTTATCTGACTTAACCAGCTCAATGCTTCTTGAAATAGACATGCTACTTCTCCATTTCCCTGAGGGGATTTGATTAGCATAGTGCCAATTATTCATCCATCCAATCCACAACCGGCGACCATCTTCTTTCGGTACATCATTCCAGCTTACTGCGGCATAAAAATCTGTTCCATAATCCATCCATTGTGTAGTTTCTGCGATAGAATATGCAGCTTTATCACTTAAATGAAGTTGATCTATAATCACTTCAACTTGGCCGTCTTTTTCTGTTTTATTAATTTTCAATTCCGCAATTTTACCTATATAATCTTGAACATTCCACGCTTTCCATTCCACGATATTAAGTTCGTTATTCGCACTGTTTCTAATTAGTTGGTTGTCAATCCACAGCTCTAAATTTGGGATATGCTCCTCGGAATTTGCAATAGTAGCCATTGAGAAGTTCACATAATTAGAAGTTAGGGTGAAAGGTTTTGAAGTTTGAGTTTTTTTATTTTTACTTAAAATAAAAAAATCCTCATTCAGTAAACTTGTACTGTTTTTAGTTATTCCTTGAGATACTTTATCAGATCTATTTGTCGCTACAAAAAATTCAGCAGGAGGGATGTACTTTTCTTTCTTGACTACCGACCTTTCATCAGCTACAAATTTAGTCCCATCAAATTCACCAATAATGTACTGACCACCAGACCCTCCAGCTACACTATGACGGCCCAAATTAATACCTAAAAACCATTTATTTTTACCATCATTGGCTTTCATTTCGAAAAGATCAGGGCATTCCCAAATCCCTTGAACTGCATTTTGAGGACCAAATTCACTCATAAAACTCCATTCTCTTAAGTTTTTAGAAGAATATAGGTGTAATTTCCTTTCTAATGAGAGCGCAACAACCATTACCCATTTTTCTTCAGGAGCGTACCAAAATACTTTTGGATCTCTAAAGTCTTTCATATCAATATCTAAAACAGGATTTTGATTATATTTTGTCCAAGTTCTACCTTTGTCGTTACTGAAAGCTATGCTCTGGTATTGTTTTTTATTTTCTTCTTCATGACCAGTGTAAATGGCAATAAGAGGTGGTTTATTATCAATTCCTAATCCAGAGGAGTTGGTCCAGTCGACTACGGCAGATCCAGAAAAAATCATAACATCATTTTCTTCTGCTAAGGCTAATGGAAGGTGTTCCCATTTCACAAGATCTGTACTTACAGCATGCCCCCAACTCATATGACCCCAGGTGTTTCCAAAAGGATTGAATTGATAAAACAAGTGGTATTCTCCTTCATAATATACCATACCATTTGGATCATTCATCCAATTTTCATTGGGTGTAAAATGAAAGGCTGGCCTATATCTCTCTATGCTCATTTCTTTTGAATAGGTTGAATTATCATTCGAATTACATCCAAAAATTAATACTAGTGATGCCGTTAAAAATGACCTTGAAATAATTTTCATAGCTAATAATTTTTTCAAATTATAAGAAAGTTATTAAAATTTGTCTTAATGATTCAATATGTTAGAGATTTCGCTCCTAAAAGGTTTTTGTTTTTCAGAAATTGATTTTTTATAAATCTAATAACAATTAAAATAAAGTATATTTGTTTTGATGAAGAAGCATTTATTTTTGGTCATTTTTTTTATAAATCTAATTCATTTATATGGCCAGTTTAATGGTGTGAATAGAATCATTAATAATGGAAATATGCGCTTTGGTAATGGTACAGAATTATCAATAGATGCTTCAGGAAATTTCAAACAACCATTTTATTTTAGTAATACATATAATTCATTTAGAAAGTTAACATACAGAGGATCTCTAAGTTCTAAAATAGCTATTGGAGGAGACGGAGTAGATGATTGGAATTTAAATGGTACGAGTCTATCAAATCCTATTATGTCTAATCAGGTTTTTGATTCAAATAATTTTACTATTTCTAGTGGAATTGGTTCTGGTACTATTAAAGTAAAAGGAGAAATAACTGTTGGCTCAGCTCAATTTGAATTAATTAATTCATATAGTCTTGGACTGGATGATAAATATATTAAGATAACAACTACTTTAAAAAATATTAGTTCCAGTGCGATTTCAAATATTCGCTATTGGATTGGGACTGAACACGATTATATTGGCAATACCGATTGGCTCAATAAAAAAAGAGGAAATCTTGTTAATGGATCTTTTGAAGTTTTGACTAACATGAATCAAAGAGCTTCAGCGCTAAAAGTTACCGGAGGAAGTCAAAGCATATTCATATTTACAAAGTCTTCCAGAGGTAATAATGTCCAAGCTGGCTGGGGTTGGAGTATAGATAATAACTCTACTCTCATAGATCCTGACTTGTCAGTTATTGATGTTACTAATGATGGGTCCTACAGCATGTATGTTCGTTTAAATGATTTGGCAGTTGGTGAGTCAGATTCTTTTACTTGGTATTATGCAGCAGCAGATATGAACGTACTAGACCAAGTAGTATCTGATGTTTTTGAAGAAGTAGATATCGACTCTGATAATGACGGATTGAGTGATCTAGATGAAATTACAATTGGAACTGATCCATATTTTTTTGAAGATAATGATGGCGATGGTATTGCCGATCATTTTGATCCTGATGATGATAATGATGGAATCTTAGATAGTGTAGAATGTGGTTATCCTGGTGGAGGACTAATTAATGGTGGTTTTGAGCTTGGCACTAATGGTTGTAATAGTATTGCAAATCAATCTATAATTGATGGTTGGTTTACCACTGCGACAGATTCCATGATGGAAATTTGGTGTGATGGGCGAGTTGTAAGCTCTATAACCTACAACGCTAGAGAGGGGGACAGATTCGCAGAAATAAATGCTAATCAAACAGCAGCTCTTTATCAAACGATTAATACGATTCCTGGAGGTTATATAATTTGGTCAGCTAGTCATCATGCTAGAAATGCAAGTCCTGTTCAAACTATAAATATTCGTGCCGGACCTTCTATAGGTTCTTCCACTATTCTTGATTCAAGAACTGCTACTATTACTTCATGGCAAGATTATACAGGAATTTATCTTGTTCCATCTGGACAGGTTTCTACAGTTTTTTTATTCGAAGCCACTTCTGGAGATAGTGTTGGAAATTTATTAGATCGGATTTCTTTTGACCGTCCGACTAGTGCTTGTACACTAGACACTGACGGGGATGGAATTCGTGATAGCTTTGATTTGGATAGTGACGGGGATGGAATTCTAGATGTTACAGAAGGCGGATTATTAGATTCTGACGGAGATGGAATATTAAATTTTATTGATGATGATGATGATAATGATGGAATTTTGACTCTTACAGAAACAGCTTCTGATACTGATGGTGATTCAATTCCAAACTATTTAGATCTCGATAGTGATGATGATGGCTTGTTAGATAGTTTGGAACTCAATATAAATGATGAAGATTTTGATGGTATTGTTGACTATTTAGACCCCCTTGCAGCAGGATTTACAGTAACCCCAAGTTTTATAGTTGTAAATGAGTCAGGTACCGTAACAAGTAGTGTTTTAGTTTTATTGAATCGAAAACCATCATCAGATGTAGTCATTTTAATAACTATAGATGATCTAACCGAGGTAAGTATTGGAACCACCTCACTCACATTTACTCCCTTAAACTGGAATATTTCCCAGTCAATTGTTGTTGCTGGAGTAGATGATTCTATTAGAGATGCTGATATAACGAGTAACCTAGTTTTTTCTGTTTTAGACTCTCAGTCTAATGATGATTTTGATCCCTTAAGCGATCAAATAGTTCAGGTTACCAATCAAGATGATGATCCGGAAGCTTGTGTTTCAAGAGTGTTCGATGACAGCAATTTTCAGTTTATACAGGATGCGACCCATACACCTGGATCAGCCGTTTTTACTTTAACACCCAATGGGAATACAAAAAAGGGAATGATTTGGTATCAAAATAAACTTGATTTAAGAGTTTCATTTTCATTAAATGTGGAGGTATTCTTGGGTAGTGATAATAATGGAGCGGATGGTTTAGCTTTTGTGGTTCAAAACATCAGCACTAATGAAGGGTCAAGTGGTGGAGGTCTTGGATACAATGGAATTAGTCCTTCCTATGCAATTGAAATGGACACTTACTATAATGGTGGTTGGGACGCTACTACTAGCGATCACATTGCTTTTGTAAAAAATGGTAGAGCAAATAATGCTGTAAGTTCAGGAGATTTAAAACCTGTTGATAATCTTGAAAATGGACAGTGGCATAACATCTCGATTAACTGGAATCCTGTTGTAAAGGAGTTATCATATGTTTTTTCAAGAACTGGAGGAGGTACATATTTTGACTCTAAAACAATAGATATAATAGGCGAAGTCTTAAATTCTAATATTGCATATTGGGGTTTTACTGCAGCAACTGGGGGAGCTAAAAATATTCATCAAGTTCGGTTTGATAATAATTCTATTTGTGTTACTGACGAAATATTAACACCTACTGCTACAAATGAATCAGCTTTGTCAACATTACAAATTATATGTACAAATGGTTCACCTAAATTAATTGATTTAACTAAAACTATAGCAAGACCAGAAGGTGTAGATCCCCGAACAGATCTATTAGGTAATCCATATAATTTAGTTTGGTTTACAAGTCAAACTGGAACAACAACACATATCCCTAATACCACGGAGTTAGTAGACGGAGCAACTTATTATGTGGAATCTGCAAGTTTATCTGATCCCAATGCTATTTCTTATCGTCAGAGCTCAAATCGCCTAGAAGTAGTAGTTGACTTATTACAAGGCGATTATACGCTTGTATCACCTGCCTTGAATTTAATAGAGGGAACCACCACAGCTACCTTTTCATTAGTATTAAATGATGCCCCGCTGAGTTCAGTTACCTATGATTTAGTTTCCTCGGATACAAATCAATTAATTGTTTCAACAAGTTCTATGACTTTTACAAATGCTAACTGGAATGTATCACAAATTGGAACATTAACTACAGTCGATAATTTATTTGCTGATGGTTCGCAAAGTTCTAACTTTACTGTTAGAGTAAATGACCCTCTTTCAGATGATTGTTTTAATGATCCATCTCCATTGCCAACCTATGCAATTCAAATTGCAGATGATGAGATTGCCGCTTTCACTTTAAGCACTGTTTCAGGTAGTTTAACGGAAGATGATTCTCAAACTGCCTCAGTTTCTGTTGTCTTGCTGGCCTCTCCCATGGCAGATGTCATTGTTGATATTGAAAGTTTAGATTTAACAGAAATCACATTAGGTCAGGCGAGTTTAACTTTCACTTCTTTAAATTGGAATACTCCTCAAATTATTAGTTTAAGTTCTGTAGATGAATTAATTGTTGATGGTTCCCAAATAGTTTCTATCACTGCAAGTATTAATGCTATATCACATTCTGGATTTACTTCTCTAGCATCCCAAACAGTAATCGCTATAAATACAGATAATGATATTCCAGGTTATTCCATAGGAACAGTTTCGGGTACATTAACCGAAGGTGATATTCAAACAGCAACTGTCTCAATTGTATTGTTGGCAGCACCTCTTTCAGATGTAATTTTTGATATTACAATTAATCCAACTGATGAAATAGTAACATCATTAACCAGTATTACTTTTACTCCAGACAATTGGAATGTTGACCAAACCATTACAATTTTAAATTTTGATGATCTTATCCTAGATGGAACTATTATTTCTTCAATAACCTTTTCAGTTAATGGGAGTTCGAATAGCAGTTTTACAGTTTTAGCTTCTCAAATCCTTGCAGTTCCTAATTTAGATAACGAAACACCAGGATTTACTTTAAGTACATTAAATGGTGGATTTCTTCAAGAAGGATCGTCCAATACTGTCAGTTTTACTGTAGTATTAGACATTAAGCCAAATGCTGGGGATATTGTTATTCTTGATTTCTTTAGTCTTGATTTAACAGAGGTTTTGGTTGATCCTACTCTAATATTGGCCGTTTTTACAGAGGCTAATTGGGATATTCCACAAACAGTAATATTGAATTCAGTAGATGATTTTATCCTTGATGGAACTATATCTTCGAATATTAATGTTGTTGTAAACCCTCTGTCACCAGCAGCCTTTTCTTCATTAGCAACACAGACAATATCGATTGAAAATTTAGATGATGATGTTGCAGGTTTTCAATTATCAGCCCTTAATGGTATTCTTACAGAAGCTTCCCCTTCAGCATCTAGTTTTGAAGTTATACTTACTGTAAAACCACTTACAAATGTTCAGATAAACTTAGTTTCAAATGATCTTACAGAAGTTGGAGTTTCAGTTACTTCTTTTTTAACTTTTACCCCAGAAACTTGGAACGTTTCCCAAACCGTTACGCTAAATCAAGTAGACGATTTTATTATTGACGGAGATCAAATTTCTTCTATTACTGCATCAATTGATTCTGGTTCTGACAATGGTTTTTTATCGCTCTCACCTCAAAATGTTAACGTTACAACCTTAGACAATGATTTAGCAGGAATAACTGTAGTTGTAATTGACAATTTATCATCTGAAAGCGGAGATACAGCACAATTTACAATTCAGTTGGATATTATACCTACAGCTAATGTTACTGTTGATATTGGCACTTCAAATGCAAGTGAAGCAGTTCCTAGAGTTAGTCAAGTAACTTTTACTCCTTCAAATTGGAATTTTCCTCAAACGATCATAATTGACGGAATAGACGACTCTCCACCGATCTCAGATGGAACTCAAATTGTAAACATTTCAACATTTAATGTAATTTCTACTGACACAAATTTTAATGATTTAACTGATATTGAAGTAGCAGATGTAGTAATTAGTAATCAGGATAATGATGCTCCAGGTGTTGTATTAAGTGTTTTAGATAATAATTTTTTTACTACTGAGAGTGGATCTATTGTAACTGTTCAATTTGAATTATTAGCAAAGCCATCTGGAAATGAAGATGTAGTTGTTCCTTTGTCAATAAGTAATAATATCGACGAGATTACACTTAGTTCAAATAGTATAACTATAACTGCGATAAATTGGAATAATCCTTCTGCTAATCAAATTACCTTAACCGGTATAGATGATTTTATAGTTGATGGAACACAATCTGTAAATCTAATTACAGGAGATCCTTCCAGTGCTGAGGCAAGTTATAATAGTTTAATTGGGTCAGATGTAGCCGATTTAACAATATATAATTTGGATAACGATTCAGCTACATTAATAATTACACAACCAGAAGCAGTATCTGAAAATGGAAGTAATACAAGCTTTACAGTCGCTTTATCCTCTTTTGTTTCAACAAACACAATCTTTCAGCTTATTGTAAATGATCCTTCAGAACTATCTGTTCTCTTTTCAGAGTTAATTTTCACTCCTGACAATTGGAATATTCCTCAGTCTGTGGTTGTTTTAGGGTCTGATGATAATATTATTGATGGAGATATATACTCATCAATTTCAATTAGAATAAATCCTTTATATAGTGACCCTTTATATTCCAGTTTAAGCAATTATGATGTTGTAATTATTAATCTTGACAATGATCGTGATCAGGACAATGATACTGTTTTCGATGCAGACGATAATTGTATAACAACAGCAAATATATATCAAGACGATCATGATGGTGATGGTATAGGAGATTTATGTGATATTGATATTGATGGTGACGGAGTTTTAAATTCAGATGAGTTTTTAGATAATACTGATCCGTTTGCACCTTGTTCATTTATTTTTCAAAGTATAACTTTAGCTGTTTTGGAAGTAGGAGATTGTGATTTAGATGGTATTATTGACAGGATTGATTTAGATGACGATAACGATGGAATTTTAGATACTGACGAACTTTTTGAGGATGCAGATCTAGATGGGATACCAAATACATTAGACCTTGACAGTGATTCTGATGGGTGTTTTGATGTTCTTGAGGCTTCTTATATGGATTTAGATGAAGATGGAATCCTAGGGTCAGGTTTAATTGAGGTAGATGAATTAGGAAGAGTTCTTAATCATGGAGGATATCAAATCCCACCAGACAACGATAACAATACCATATCAGATTATAAGGAAGTAGGTCAGCAGTTTGTTTTAGAATCCTCACTAGAACCGACTACCTTGTTTTCTTCCATTCAAATCATTCTCTCGGTATCAGTATCTGCAGAGAGTATTGCTTCCTACCAATGGCAAATTAATAATGGAACTATAGAATTCCCTGTTTGGGAAAATATTTCAGAAAGTAATTCCTACATGGGCACCCTCACGAATCAACTTTTAATAAGTCAAGCATCAAAGTTTATAGAAAATAAAGAGTTTCGAGTTTTGGTTAATAATTTACTTTTTGGTTGTCAAGAAGCCCTTATTTCTTCAACACAAATTATAGAAGCAGATTTAATCATACCAAATGCTTTTTCTCCCGATGGTGATGGAATTAACGATACTTGGGAAATTCAAGGATTGTATTCTAATGAAGGCTATACATTAACGGTTTTCAATCGATGGCAAAATGTAGTTTATAGAACTACACAATATGAAAACGATTGGGCAGGAAATTCAAACAATACCAGTTCATTTTCTGCAGACACCAAATTGTCAGACGGCACTTATTTCTACTGGATAGAATGGGAAGATTCAAGGCCCGAAACAACAGGATATGTTTATATAAAAAGAAAAGACAATTGATGAAAACTGGACGTATACGTTTTATTTTAGTTCTCTGGGGGACTTTTTCTTTTGCACAGCAAGAGTCTAGTTTTAGTCATTATATGTTTAATCATCAAGCCATTAATCCGGGTTATGCGGGAGCAAGAAATCTATCTAGTTTCACTTCTGTCATTAGGTCTCAATGGAGCGGTATTGAAGGCGCTCCTATTACACAAACTTTATCCTTTAATGCTCCAATAACTTCTAAGAGTTTAGGGTTTGGATTGAGTGTTTTAAATGATAAAATTGGGCCGACAAGTAATACTTCTATTGATGTTGATTTATCATATCACTTAAGATTGAATGAAAAGGGTCATAGGCTCTCAATTGGTGTTAAGGCTGGAGCAATTAATTATAATTTAAATACAGCACTACTAAATACATCAACCCCAAATGACCCAACATTTGCTTTGGCACTAGATAGAAAAATTATTCCAACAATCGGTTTTGGTGCTTACTTTTATACGCCAAAGTTTTATTTCGGTTTATCAATTCCAAGGCTTATTGAAAATGACGACTTTGGTCTTGAGAAGCACGCTTATGCATTTACTGGAGGTCTTCTTCCGTTAAATGAAACCTTTATGTTGAAGCCTAGTTTGATGCTTAAAAAGTCAAGTTCTGTAGTTGCCATGGATGCATCTCTTCTGGGGATTTTTAATGAGAGATTTTGGCTTGGGGTTCAGGTTAGAAATGGCCTTAGTGGGGAAGAATTAAAACAGTTAAATAATGTCGGAACAAGTGCCATGTTTGGGGTTAATATAGGGAAGCGGTTTTCTTTAGGTTATTCTTATGGTTTTCCTTCTTCACTTCTCAACAAGGGCATAAATATGTCTACTCATGAACTGATGCTTCGTTTTGATTTAACCACTAAATCAGAAGGCTATTTACTTTCACCTAGATTCTTTTAATTATGAAAAAAATTAACTTTATTTTGATAATACTTTTCCTAGGCAATTTCTCATTATTTGCTCAAGAATCTAAGGCAGATAAACCTCAAGAGAACTGGGCAGATTATTATTTTATAAATAAGAATTACAATAAAGCTGTCGCGTATTATTCTACTTCAACAGACAAGAGATCTTTAAATGATATTCGAAATTGGGCAATATCTTTGAATGAATTAAATAATAAAGAAAAAGCCTTAGAAAGATATGCTGAAATCACAAATTCTAACTATGCCACAGTTGAAGACTATTATAGGTACTCTAATCTGTTGTTAAAGCAGCCTAAATTAGCAAAGGAATATAGAGAGAAATCAGTTCGTCTTTCCTGGCCCTCCCCAGATTTATTCGAAAACGATAGTCTGTTGTTTAAAAAAAGATTTGAGGGTGAAGCTCATGTTATTAATTCGCTTGTCGGAAACACTAAGGGTTCTGAATTTGGAATGGTGTTTATAAGAGAAACTACTCCTAATCAAGTTTTTTATTTATCAGAGCAAAACCAATCCAAAAAAAGCAAGAAGGTGTTGAGACGTATTAAAACGGATTATCCTATATATAACTTTTACAAAGCTTCTTTTGATAAATCAACGTTTACCCTATCAGGAATTGAAGATGTAAGTTCGCAAGTTAATTCTTTGTTTCAAGAAGGCCCTGGAAGTCTTCATAAAGAATCTCAAGGGTTTTACTTCACAAGAAGTTCATCTCAGTGGGATGAAGAAAAAAAGTTTCAATTAAACTTGTATCAAATTAAATTAGCTTATCAAGACATAAGTGTTACTCCTAAACCTACTCTTCTACCTTTTAATATGGATGGTTATTCTACATTACATCCAAGTATAAATAACTCAGGGACTGTTTTATATTTTGCCAGTAATCGACCCGAAGGTTTTGGAGGGATGGACTTATATAAAGTTTTTATTAAAAACGGTATTTTTTCAGAACCTGAAAATTTAGGCGCAGATATTAATACAATAGCAGATGAGGTTTTTCCATATTCATATAACGATAAGTTTCTTTTTTATTCTTCTAACGCTAAAGATGGGCGAGGAGAAATGGATGTTTATTTAGCAGAAAACAAATTTGAGATAAGATGGCAAAAGTATCTTTTGGGTGCTGGAATAAATTCCAGTGCAGATGATTTTGCGTTTAGTTTAAATCAAGATTTAAGCCTTGGACATTTTTCATCTGATAGAGAAGGAGGAGAGGGAAGTGACGATTTATACGCTTTTGATTTCGATCCAGAGTTATCGGGAATTGAAGATTATTATCAATACATTCCTTCTGATACACTTGTTGTCGCTATAGATAATGTTTTGACTAACGATGAGCTTTACTTGACACAAAAGGATCCGTTACAAAGGCTCATAAAAAAAGAAGTTGAACTAAATCAATCGCCCTTGTTTGGTTCCCTTAACTTAAATAAAAACGGTTCTTTCTTATACAAGAATACAGATTCAAACGTCAAGAAAGATTCTTTTGCTTATAAAATATATACTGTCAAAGGGGTTTCTGATGAGGTTTGGGTCTATCTCGACCGAGCCTCAGTAAAAGAAGAAGACTTGCCACCAGATTTAATAGAAGCATTTTCGCCTATTTTTTATGACTTTGCAGACAGTGCATTGTTAAATTCCTATCGAGATAGAGTGGATGAAGTAGTTGCAGTAATGCAAGCAAACCCAGATTTAGAAGTCGAGTTAAGATCGTATACAGATTGTCGAGGCTCGTTAGACTATAATTTAAAGCTCTCAGAGCGAAGAAATCAAGAAATAATAGATTACGTTCAAAAACGGATTCAAAAGCCAGAACGCATCTATGGGAATGGGTACGGAGAAGATGTAGTTGCTTCTGAATTTAATCAAGAATACGCTTTATTTGTAGCGAGTTATAGTTCTTCAAGCAGTGCAGAAAGAGCTATTAAAGAATTTGAAAGTAAAGGATATAGTCCCATACTTCAATCGTTTGGATCAAACATTCGAGTTCTAATTAAACAACAAGAAACTCGAAGAGCAATAGAGAAGGCAAAAAAAGAATTAAAAGCCATCGGAATAGATACTCGGGTGATTGTAAACCCCTGTTCTGAATTGTCTGATGAGGCACACCAGCAAAAGAGAAGAACTGATTTTGAGGTCATTAAGCTTTAATTAGATCATTCATTTATTAACGAAATCCAACTTAGTAAAACAGGTGTTTTTTGGAGTTTTTTCTCCAGCCCGATTGGTTTTGGTAGTCTACAAAGTATACTTTGAGTTCGCTTTGATTGGCGTAATCAACAAAGTATATTTTAATATCAGCTTGATTTGCGTAATCAGTAAAATGCCAAAGGCCTTTATTTCCTCGAGCTTGATTTTGATATTTTGTTTTATAAACCTTTAGGTCGGCTTGATTTTCATAAGCAACAACATAAACTTTCACATCAGACTGGTTTACGTATTGCACAGCGAATACCTTTTGTGAATAGCAGAAGCAGGAACTGAAGACAAAGAGTAAAATTAAAAACAATTTCATATAACTAAATATAACAAAAACCGCTCCACTTTGGAGAATTGATGTCAGATTGCTTTTGTCTTATTTTAGAGTTATTTGTGTTTTCAGCTTATTATTAATTAATTTTATTATAATTTTGATTTTAATGAAAACAAAACCTACCTGCGCCATTGCATATTCTATAGATCTTCTTGGAGATAAATGGTCGTTACTTATATTAAGAGATGCTATTTTACACAAAAAAACAAGATTTAAACAATTTAGAGAATCAAAAGAAAAGATAGCAACTAACATTCTAACAAATCGGTTAAAGTTTCTGCTAAAAGAGGGTTTTTTAGAGCTACTAGATCCAGAAGGAACCAAGAAGAGTAAACAATATTTGGCTACCAAAAGAGGACTTTCGACATTGCCTATCATAATCGAATTATACTTATTTTCGATACACTCGATCGACGAATCGGAGCTTAGTGAATCGCAAATAAATATTAAAGCGGGCATTACGTTAAATCGTATATTTTTTGAGAAAACGAAACATGAAGAATATCTAGAATTCCTTGAAGAACTTAAATCTACAATGAGTTTAAAAAAGTAAAACCAGCATTTTCTTATTTACAATCAACACTTTTTCACATCAATATTTATAGATATAAGACCACACAATTCTTATAAACTGTAAACAAATCTAAACGTTATGAACCTGGGCTGAACAAAGGTTTCCGAAGTAAATACGGAAATGTTATTAGCACTGTTCCGAACTTGTGCGTCAATATTAAGCAAGTTGGATGCTCTAATTTCATATTCCCATTTCGCATCTGCATCTTTTCGGTAGGCTAAGGAAGCATTCCAATTTTGAAAAGATTGTGATTCACCATTACCAAGGTCTTGTGTTGTGTAACTGTAATCTGTTCTGAATGTAAATTTCTGCAATATGTAGGCATCAAAATCAACTGAAGGCGACTTTGTAATGAAGGTTGTTTTTCGATCTCCTTGGTTGTTGTCTGTAACAGCATATCGATACCTTAGACTAATATTCGGAGCTACCTTAAAGTTTGTACGAACTCCAGGCGTATAAGTTTGCGTTAACCCTTCATTTAAAGATTGTACACCCTGAATAAACTGATTAATTTTACTGTAGTTTACACTTGTGTTTATGGTAGCTCTGATTTTCCCGAAAGTTCTTTGAACCCGTCCAAATAAACTTACATTTTCATCTGCAAAACTAGAGTTGAAGAATGTGCTTGTGCGAATTACATTTTCAAAACTTGTAAGTCCACGAATCTGATCTATATTATTTGAATAGGCAGCTCGAACAAAAACATTGGTGTAATTGAATAGATTAAAACTGCTATAACGAAGGCTGATGTTATTAGACAAGGCGTTCTGCAAATCAGCTGCTCCATATTGCAGGTTGTTATAATTATTTAAAACCAATCCCTGAGCCAGACGTGTAACATCTGTAAATTGATTACGCATGTTATAGTTTAAGGTCAAGCTTTCTCCTTTCTTAAGTTGAATACGTGTTTCGAAATCAGGTAATAATTTGAAGAAATTATCTTTGATGGTTTCATCAAACTGAATGTTTCTATTTCCGTAGGCATGAATCGAGAACCCTGGCGTGAACGTAAATTTGCCCGTCCTGAATCTATAATGAAACCCTAAATAGAAATCTGTAAAATTATATTCTACATCGTTTACTGCTCTTCCTTGATTGAAAGTAGGGGTTAGGTTGAATCTAGAATTATCATCTAAAAATTGAAAAATGGAAGAATTAAATGCTTGATGACTTAAAATTGTTCCAAGGGTAATGTTGATGTTACTTTTCGAATTTATAATGTGATAGTAATCTAATTTAGCATCCAATTGATTGGATTTGATACGTCTGTTTTGACCAATGTTATATTCAAAAAAAGAACTGTTTAGACCCAATGCGTTTGCTGTAGTTCCATAAGAACCATTTTGACTGTTATCTAATATGGCGTTATAAATCGGATCTTCGTCTTTCAGTACATGCTGCGATTCGAAAGCAAATATATTATTCTCGTCAAGGGTAAAGTAATATTTCAAACTTTGATTGATGTTGTAAGGTGTTACTTTGTCTGTTTGATTTGTATTTCCAATTACAGAAGAAATAATATTTTGGTGCTGTTTGTCGTCCGACATGCGTGCTAGAATATCATAATCTACTTGGTTGCTAAAATTAGGCTTGTACGATGCACTAAATTTCAATACCCCTTGATTAGACCTCTCGTTACTGTCTTGTTCAGTAGTTTCATCAGGAATAGCTAGAAGGGGATTTGTATATTGAACAAAGTTTACTTCTCTCGATAAAATCTTACTGCTGTTGAAAATTAAAAACCCACTTAAATCTAACGCTTTATTGGGTGAATAACTGAAGTTAGCTGAAGCCAGTTTATTTTCAATCTTGATTGCATTGTTTTGATTGGTTAAAAAGTTTAAGCTGTTGTCTCCAAGATTTATACTGGTTCCACTAGATCTGCTGGGGGCGTTAAAGCCACCTCCGAAGCCCCTTATGTCTCTTCTTGAAAGAGCTACTTCTCCGATGTTGTTGATGTCTCCTATAAAGTTTATGCTGTATTTTGGACTGTAATAAAATAACTTAGGTTGCGCTAGATAGAGCGATTCATCGGGTGCTTTTCCAGATCCAGCAGTGACATTACCAAACCAAAAGCTCTCTTTTCCTTCTTTTAACTTAATGTTTATTGCAACATTGTCTTGGTTGTTACGAACAGAGCTCAGCTGTCCAACTTCTCCATAATTTCTAAGTACTTGAATTTTATCTACCGATGATGAGGGAATATTTTGTGTTGCTATTTTGGTGTCTCCATCAAAAAAGTCTTTTCCATTGACCATTAATTTATTCACAACTTTCCCTTCTACCTCAATTTGACCACTTTCATTAATCTCAACTCCGGGTAACTTATCGATGATGTCTTCTAATTTTCTTTCGGAACCATTTGTATAGGCATCGGCATTGTAGACCAAGGTGTCTCCTTTTACCGCTACGGGCATTTCGTATATAAGTTCTACTTCGTCAAGCGAAAATGCTGACCTCAGGATATAATCTTTTGAAATTGAATTTTCTAGGGTACTGATGCTGTCGTTTATTGTATTCAGTCCAATGTAGCTTATTTGAATGTTGTAGCTACTATTTTTCTTTAGCTCTAAAGAATATTGCCCTAGATTATCAGTAATTACATACGATTCAAAACCCTTTGTTTTCTTGTTTATGGCAACTAAACTAGCTAGTTCCAGCGGGTTATTTAGTGTGTCTCTAACAACACCTTCTAATTTAATTTGGCCAAGGACAATTAATGGGAGTAAAAAGAAAATCAAGAGACTTAAATTTTTCATTTGTATAAAAGGTAAAAATTATTAAAGTAAAAAATTAGTTTCTTAGACGCTGTGATCCTCTTCTACCACGGTTATTTCTCATCTCTGTCATCTTACTTTTGATGGTTTCTTGATAGCCGTTTTTAGAAATTTCTTTTCCTTTTTCAGGTTTTTTAATATCAACTTTCTCTGATGGATTTAAGACAATTTTAGAACATAACATGGTTGTGTTTCCTGCACTAACTTCTAATATAAGTCCCGGAAGTCCCCAGTATTCTGCTGGACCATGTCTCAAAGGAATTTGTAGTGTATACCATGCTTCAACTTGAGTCATCGCCACAGAACCGTCATCGGTTTGTGATGAAATGTCTGCCCAGGAAAAGCTGTACCAGCTGAGGTCAGATGATGGTATAGATGCAGTAGCCTTAAAGCAAACATATTGGCCTATGAGTTTAGACTCTGAGCCCATTTTCCAATCAATTTCTTGTAATTTGTCTTTTACCAAGAATTTTTTACCGTAAAATTCTTGTTCCTGTACAAGTCTATTTTCTTTTATGTTTTTGTATTGAGGACCTCTCGAAAAATTACTTCCCCAAGAATCTGTTGCTCCAGAATAAGCATCTACAGTTTCTTCTTCTTTAAAGTAAGATTCTTCTTTAGTAAAACTCAGAACAAATGTTTTTTCCAATCTGCCTTTCAAACGATTCTTCATTTGCTTTTTTTGAGCTTCACTCATTCGTGCTCCCCAATTACCTAAATCCATTTTTGACTGAGAAAAATAATATGCCCTTCCTTGAAATTCTTGAGCATCAGCAGTTTCAATTGGAATAGTAAAAGAGATGAGTAGAAGTGAAACGAGTACAGTGATATATGATTTCATGTTTACTTTAGTATTTATAAATAAAGCTTTGTTTAACAAATATACACTAATATCAAACAGTATTGATTTTCTTAAAAAAAAACCTTATTTGAGAACAAAAGACAACCAATACATGACAAATATGTATGTTTTGATTCCAGTGTTTTATAAAATGTCAAATATTTAAATCATTAGTGGATTGAATTACGATTTAGTTATTAGGACAAGTACCCCATATTGGAAGGTTGGCTTCTGTAAGTGCAGAATTTTCAGAAAAAGTTTCATTTTCAGAAGTTACGTTAGAAACACACCATCCAGACAAATTTTGATTGAAAGCAGTTGCATTTAAAAACATCCATCCCATATCGGTGACATTTGCAGTATTCCAGGATCCAATGTTTTGATTAAACTCTTCAGCTCCATAAAACATCAAGGACATATCGGTAACATCAGAAACATTCCAGCTGCTAATATCTTGATTAAATACCAAGGCATACCAGAACAAACCTGAAGTGCTTGTTACGCCCAAAGTATCCCAGTTTCCTATATCCTGGTTAAAGGATTCTGCCCGATAAAACATTCGTGTCAAATTAGTTACACTTGTGATATCCCATCCTCCGATGTCTTGGTTAAAAAGGACTGCTCCGTTAAACATCGAGCTAATATTAATTATATTAGAGGTATCCCATGCTGTAATATCTTGATCAAAAGCTATAGCATTTGAAAACATTGCTTGTGTGTCGGTAACATTAGAAGTGTCCCAATTTCCAATTGCTTGATTGAATACAGTCGCGTTTGAAAACATGGACTGCATATTGGTGACAGCTGAGGTGTCCCAATGAGAAATATCTTGATTAAAAGTACCTGCTCCTTCAAATAATGCGCTCATATTAGTTACGCCCGAAGTGCATACGCCGGATACATCTTCATTGTTTGTTATTCTAACACGAAGTTGATCTTCACTTACAACTGTAATAACAGTCCCATTAATTTCACCAACATCGTCCGCAGTAGCCCATGTATTTGCCACAATAGTAACTCCATTGGCATCTAGGTTAACTGGATTTAACATTACTCCATTTTGGTCAACAGGAGCACCTTGTCTAGTCGTATTGTCTTGATCATAAACATCATTTACGCCATCGCCGTCCGTATCTATCTCAAAAGAAGCACACCCTTGTTCATTAACACTCTCGCCTTCTGGTGTAAATTTACATTGATCTAAAGCATTAATTACACCGTCCACATCGTCGTCTGAAGCAACAAAATTAGCAACAATTGTTTTGTTGCTATTCATCAGGATGGTCAACGGATTATCAGTGCCTGAAGCATCACCAGTCCATCCCGAAAAATCAAAATCTGTATTTGCTGTTGCAGTGATAACTTCTTCTGTATTTTCATTATATATCCCTCCAGCCTCGTCAACAATTCCACCAGAAGATACTGTTACGATTAAAGTATAAGTGACTCTTGGAGCTGCGGTTTCTTCAGTACTGCCTTTAGAACACGAATTTAATAGTAAAAGCATGCTAGAAAAAGTAGTTAATAGCAGTGTTTTTTTTGAAATATTTAACATATGAGATTTATTGTTTTCTTAAAATATAGTTTAACTAAAATTACAGGTTGCTTTCAAAGAATTATAAAAAACTCAGATACAACTGAAGTCATGGAATAGAATGTGTCTTGGTTTAAAAGAAAATGCTACTCAAATTAACTGCAATTAATGTTAAGTTAGCTCTGTCTTTATCTTTTATTTGGAAACCAACCTTGACTTCCGATTCCATCAAAAATAATTTTAAATAATATAGTCTTTTTTTTTCAATAACAATAACACATTAATATTTAGTTAAGTCAAATTAAATTTATAGGTACCACTACAAAAGTAAGCCGTTTAATTAACGGTTTAACTTTTTCAACTTAGATACGTTTTATTGTTAAGCTATCTTAAGCATCTTAAATTCTTGATTAGCGTCTAACTCATTTAAGTAGAAAGGTTATTGGTTTACTATCAGTTTTATATAAAATATATGCTGCTTTTGGTTAGATTTTATACTTAACATTACCATCGTATTGAGTTAAATAAAAAAACCTCTCATTTCTGATAGAGTTGACATTAGATAACTCTATTGAAGTATCGAACATAAGTTTTACACCAAGATATTTTTTAGAAATAATTTTAATAAATGACCATATTAAAAGACAAAGATTTACATCCATTAGTGTGACCTTTATTATTTATTTCAATCCATTAATATCATATCTGGATACAAAATCCCAAACCAATTCAGATGCGTCCTTACCGTGATAAGAGGCGCTAAACCAAACATGGTTTCCTCCAATATATTTGTAATGCTCAACAGAAACTAAGCTATCTCCCTGATCATAAACATAATGTTCAATATTGTTGTCACTTGAAACGGTTGGGGTTAAAACTGTATTATTGAAATTAATCCAATAGTCTAACGTGCTTTGTACCGAGCTCCAATCACTACTCCCATTATATGGAAGAACACCATCAGAGGATCCATGAAGATGTACTACCGGCATAGGATGACTGGTAGATCCTGTACATTCTAACATTACTCCGGAAACGGATGCTACCGCAGCAACTAAATCACTTTTATAATTCGCAAGTCCATATGCCATCATACCACCGTTAGAGTATCCTGCAGCATAAATTCTCTCCATATCTACATTATACTGAGATGAAATCTCATTTATTATGGCTTCAACAAAACCAAAATCATCAGCATCACTTTTATTGTCTTCTCCTAATGGACAAGCGTTCCAATGAGATAAATCATCCAAACAACTACCTTGAGGATAGATTAGAATAAAAGTGTCAGCTTCTGCCAATGAGCGCATATCTGCTTCTTGCATATAATCACTTGCGCTACCACCAAATCCATGAAAATTAAGCATTAGTGGAACAGAAGATGTTCCATCATATGTATTAGGTATGTATAAAACATATTCTCTATTGACACCATCGTGAACTATGGACTGTGCATTATTATTTGAGTAACATTCCTCTGGATTTTTATTATTATTATCTTTTTTACAACTACTAAGAATCGTTAGTAAGAAAGTATATATTAAAATTGTTTTTTTCATCGGATTCTATTTTGTGTTTTTTTAAATAAAAATTTTAAGCTTGCAAAAACAAAGTGGAGTTGAATAAAATTATACCGAATAGCGCCATCCACTCCACCCTCAAGAAGCCTATAGCCGATGTTTCCTTGAAAGTTATTAGTAAAACTATAACTGCCAGACAAGGAAATGTCAATTGCCCTACCTTTGCTTGCAACTAAACCTTCTCCTAAAAATTCAACATTTGTTTTTTGAGAAATATTCCAATTTGCTGATATGTTCATTAGCGGCACGAAACCAATACTGAAATTTTCGGTTAACACTTCTTCATTCTTCAAAGAGATTCCAGCATCTCTAATTTTTGCAGAAATGCCAAGACCCAATATAAAATTATTTTTAATTAAGATTCTTCGATTATAGGTAAGGCGATACGAATTGAACTTATAAATAGCTTCTAATGGTATATTCGCTTTAAAGTCTTTTCCATCAAAAAGTATATTTCTACTTAGTGTTCCAGTCACTAAAATTTTTAATGGAGCATAAAGAACTGAAAAGTGGTGTTTATTATTTAATAAAAAACCTGAACGAAGTCTTAAAAAAGGACTAGATGGAGTAGGCAAATCATTTTTTAGAGAAAATACTGTTCCATTATTACCATTGCGAATATCATTAAAGCCTGTGAAGAATATTCCTGACTCAACATTAACAAAGGTTTGAGCATTTATCAATAAACTGAAACTAATAAAAAAAAACAGGAATAATCCTTTCATAACTTTAAGGGGTTTCCTCTAATTTATTAAATATATAATTAATGAGCTGGAAGATTGTCTCTTAATCTTTGAGGGTGTTTGAACGCAGTCTTTTAATTAAAAAACGGCAACACTATAATAGTATAACCGTTTTATTGTTTTAGTAGATAACTCATTGGAAATATCGAACATTATCTTTACCTCAAGAGATCTATTAAATACAATTAAATCAATCAATTTTATGTTGTAAAGTGATCTTGATTAATG
>Ga0206126_10000138_pt1:0-95000 | contig 96445 bp, 80 predicted proteins | sample Helgoland_Spring_5_FD_148621 | JGI IMG/M metagenome (GOLD analysis project Ga0206126, IMG submission 148621) | Pelagic subsurface seawater microbial communities from Kabeltonne, Helgoland, North Sea - Helgoland_Spring_Bloom_20160412_1 | ecosystem: Environmental > Aquatic > Marine >...
GCCAACGGGCAGGTATTGGGATTCTTCTACATGGGTTACCCCGAAGAATCATGGCCTGTGAGCCATCGGAAGCCTCTGGAGTATGTGACCCAATGGGTGGACCAAGCGCCTTCAGCAGACTAAGGAAGGATCAGTCTACATTCCAGAGCGAACGCCGCTTGGCCCATGTAGAGTCGCACATTAGCCGTTTCCAATTGCCTTGTCCAAGTAGCTTCTCCCCAGCGGTTGGCATTCCACTCTCTCCAAAACATGACGCCGAGATAAACGCCAGGCCGCTTTTGCGCAGGGCCCGAGCGCTTGGTCGGAAGAACTTCCCAGCCGAGTTCGAAGCGCAATGGTAAAGTGGCTCGGTGTTGGCGGTTTTCTTCAATCAAGTAATCGCTGTAGATCGCACCCTCGGATTGGGATCCGGTGGTAAAGGCATCACTCAACAGATAGTCGAAACTCAATCCAGCTGCCGCCGTCAATAAAGATCGATCGTTGATTTGAACATGTGTGCGCGCTAGAAGAGGTATCCGATAGCGAGATGTTCTTAAAGACAAGGTGTCTGATAATGGAGATTCTGTTGGTCCCTGTGGAGTGTCAAACCCAGGGTGGAAAGTCAAGGACCAATCAGAGGTGTAGCGGACTGTTTCCAGCCCGGTTTCAATGCTCCAAGCTGAGGGAAACCGACGCAACAAGCGCACGCCAAAACTGCTTCCTCCGGTTGGTGTCCAATCTAGATCGAGGCCATCTTCAGAAACGGTAACGGGCTCACCGCCGAGCGCTTCGATTGGGGTAAGCCAAGTCGTGGATACGGCGATTTGCCAGTTGTTGCCATTTGGCATGGTCTGCGCTTGAGCACGCTGCGTCCATGCTCCAGCAAGAGCGAAGAGAATAACGGCCAAGGTGCCAATGAGGAGGCTCCACCGGACACCGGACACCGGAATGAACTTATCTCGAAATTCAGCATGCACCAAGTGATTCGCTTCCAGGGCCTTTTTGAAATAATCACGGTGTACTCCAAAGAGCCATTCATTGCGGCCGGTTGAGTGACCTTCCGCAGTTTCGAGATGCCTTTCATGGTCGATCCCTAAATCGTTCAAACGTTTTTCAAAGGCATTGGCGTGCAGCTCTTCCCCAAAGGCAAAGACATAGTACCGGTTGTCTCCGGGGTGTGTGAAATAATTTGTCCAACGCATGTCACGTCTTATTGTGGCAGAAAGATATAGCTATTCAACGCAAAGGGCCCAAGCGCAGTGTTGCGCTTGGGCCCTTTTCTCAATTGATGATTGCGTTCACTCGGGTCGAGCCTCAATGTGAACTGTCAAGTCAATGTCGTTGTAGATGAGCTTATCTCCGAGGTCTGAAAACCACTTGTCAGAACGAAATCGAACATCGAAATCGGAACGGTCGAATGTCAATGTGCCATCCACGATAATGTCATCGCCATCCTGTTGCAAGGAGATTGGAAAGCCAACCGGTTGCGTGATGCCTTTGATCGTCAGTTTACCCACTGCTACGGATTCAGTTCCCTTTGTTTTGACAGCCTCTACAGCTAGCAATGCGTAGGGGTGTTGCTCAGTGCCAAAGAAATCATCGGATTTCAGGTGGCCTTCGAGTCGTTCTTTTCCTCCTTCGTCCAAATCGGTGCAATTGATGCTATTCATGTTGATACCAACAAATGCGGAACCGAATGCATTGTTTAGAATGCTGATGCTTCCTTTGTGGAAGCCAATGTCACCGGTGTGACTTGATCCTGAGGCTTCTTTTCCAACCCAATTGCACGTGCTTGTGCCGTTGTCAACAATGTATTTGCCATCAGGAAATGAAAGCGTCGATACGACCTTGATTTCTCCCGTTTCTTCAGGCTTGGCCTCAGCGATACTTTCTTCAGTGGCTGGTTGGTTGCAAGAGAGCAATGCACCGGCAACGATCAAGGCAGAGAGGGTGGAATAATTAAAAAACTTCATGAGGCGGAATTTGAATGAGAGGTTGAACCGGAAGTAAACTGTTTTGCGAACCGCGAAGGTAACCGCATTGCCTACTTGGCAATTGCGTTTCACAAACGCTAACAACTCATTGATTAGTTGTTTTGAAGAGCGGCTTTGACGAAGCGAGAAATGATTTTTCCGTCGGCTTGACCAGACATGGCAGCATTTGCCGCTCCCATCGCCCGACCCATATCTGCCATGGATGTCGCTCCCATCTCAGCGAGGATGGTTTTGACACGTTGCTCAATTTCCTCTTCACTGAGTTGCTGGGGCAGGTAAGCCTCAATAACGGCGGCTTGTGCTCTTTCCTCTGCTTCAAGATCAGGCCTTCCTTGTTCCGCGTATAAGGTCGCGGTTTCGGTGCGCTGCTTGTACAATTTGTTCAAGATGGCCATGGCTTTGGCATCTTCAATCGCATCGCCGTCAACACCTGTTTTGGTGGCTTCGAGCATCAGCTTACTCTTGACGTCTCGAAGTGCAGATAGACGCTCCTTGTCTTTGGCACGCATGGCATCTTTGATGCCATCAGATATGGTGGTGTATAGGGACATGATCAATCGACGTTGTCGTGTAGAAATGGATTGTCGTTGCGCAATTCGATGTGGCTTTCGCCCTCTTCATCGACGGTTTCGCTCAGATTGAAACGGCTTACTTTAGAAGTTGAAGAATGATCCACATCATCCAAGACGACATGCCGTCGCTTGAATGCAGGTTCAGCTTCCAAGTCGGCTAGTCCCCCGGGAGTTTTTAATTTCCGTGTGTATTGCTGGATGCGTTGTGTGCGGTTGACATGGGTCTTGGCGGCATCGGCAGGGGCAGTGTATGCCGGTTTAGCGCTGGGTTTTGGCTCTTCAGTGTCACGGGAAATTCCTGTGAAAGAAAGAGGTGGAGTTGCCGGCACATCCGATTTTTTAATCGGTTTCGGCTTTTCTTGGAAGTTGATTCCTTCCAAGTCAGGAGTATCGGAGGTCAAAGGCAAAGGTTCACTGTCCAACGTGTACACCGTGATTTCAGGCGTTTCGTTCCCCGGATTGGGAGCAATGGAGGGAGCCGGATCGTCCGTTTCTTCCTCGTTTTTGATCAATTGAAAATGCAATCCTGAATCATCCTCTGTGCTTTCTTCGCTCGTGTCTTCGACGCCTACAAAGTCAAAAGTGTCCGTTTCATCCTGTGACGTGACGGCTTCCGTTGCTTCTGTTGAACGCAAGTAGGGCTCACGGTCTTGAGGTTCCTGTGCTTGCTGTTGTACCGGTTGGATGGGCGTTTTCACTTCGCGGTCTTCATCCAAATGCATGATTTTCTTGGGAGCAGCCACGCGTGCAGAACTGTCCAGGTCTTGTCCTTTAAAGCCGGTCGCAATGACAGTGACACAGAGATCATCTTCAAGCGAAGCATCCACACCATATCCCCAGATTACCTCAGCGGATTGTCCCGCAGAATCTTGAATGATGTCGGTGATTTCCATGATCTCATCCATCAAGATTTCCTCCGTACCGAATGTGATATTGAGCAAGACGAAGTTGGCCCCTGTAATGTCGCAGTCATTGAGTAGTGGTGATTCAAGCGCTTCGCTTACCGCCGTGCTCGCGCGCCCTTCTCCTGAGGCAACGCCTGACCCCATGATGGCACGACCTGAGTTGCGCATAACGGTATTGACATCGTTCATGTCCACATTGATTTCTCCAGTCAATGTGATCACTTCCGCAATGCCTTTGGCTGCTGTGCACAAGATCTCGTCTGCGTTGGCAAAGGCTTTTCTTATGGTCAGGTTGCCGTACAATTCCCGCAATTTGTCATTGCGAATGATGAGCAAGGTGTCCACGGCGTCGCGCATCTCAGCGAGCCCTTTGTTGGCTTGATCTGTTCTTCGTCTTCCTTCAAATAGGAAGGGGACGGTGACGATGCCGACTGTAAGAATGTTCATCTCACGCGCAGCTTGCGCGATGACGGGGGCTGCACCCGTTCCGGTGCCTCCGCCCATTCCTGCGGTGATGAAGACCATGCTGGTATCTTCACCAATCAAGTCTTTCACGTCGTCCAAGGATTCGATAGCGGCATTGCGGCCAACTTCAGGCAATGATCCGGCGCCTTGTCCTCGAGTGAGTGTTGCTCCCAATTGGATTTTAACGGGTACTGGACTGGCATCCAAAGCTTGCGCATCGGTATTGCAAACGATGAAGTCGACCCCGGTTATTCCGCGGTTGTACATCGTGTTAACGGCATTTGAACCGCCGCCGCCGACTCCAATGACTTTAATGGGAGCATGCGAAATAGCCTTTGAATCTGGTGGGTTGTTGTGATCGTTCATGAATGGAGAATTCAGGGAATGAGATATTCTTTAATACAGGAAGGATTCAGTCTTCCTCTTCTTCTTCGACGAAGTAATTCTTGAGCTTGTCAATAAGCCGCATGTGTTGAGACTTTTCGGCATCCTTCCGGATATCGTCGGCCTTGATGGAGTCGCTTTTAGGAGCTAAGCGATCGTATCCTTTGATGACGAGGCCAACTCCCGTTGCGAAACTAGGGGCAGTGGCTTGCGCGTCAGGAGCTTCGGCGAGGTGTTCACTCGGATAGCCAACGCGGCAGTCCAATCCAGTGACGTATTGAAAAAGTTGGGTGACGTGACGCAACTGCGAACCGCCACCGGTCAGGACGACCCCGCCAATCAGTTGATCGGAAAAACCAGAATTTCTGATTTCAAAGTGAACATGCTCGATGATTTCAGTCATGCGCGCTTCGATGATGGCAGCAAGATTTTTCAGGCTGATCTCGCGAGCGTTGCGTCCTTGCAAGCCAGGAATACAGACGATTTCATTGTCTTTCATCTCTGTGGAGATGGCCGATCCAAAGCGCTGCTTGAGTTGTTCCGCTTGTTTTTTCATGATGAGGCATCCTTGGCGGATGTCTTCAGTCAATACGTTGCCTCCAAAAGGAATAACCGCGGTGTGCCGAATGATTCCATCTTGAAAAATGGCAATGTCAGTGGTACCGCCACCAATGTCGACCAAAGCGACACCGGCTTCTTTTTCTTCCTCGCTCAAAACAGCGGCTGATGACGCCAAGGGCTCCAAGATCAGTTGATCGACTGTAAGGTTGGCCTTTTGAATGCAGCGATAGATGTTGCGGATTGCGGCAATCTGGCCGATGATGAGGTGAAAATTGGCTTCCAATCGAATGCCGCTCATGCCCACAGGCTCTTTGATGCCTTGCTCGTTGTCAACTGTGTATTCCTGAGGAAGCACGTGCAGGATTTCTTCGCCAGGCTGCATGACTTGCTTGTACATATCCTGAATCAGCGCTTGGATATCCTCGTTGCTGATTTCGGACTCCAGGTCATCGCGGGTTCGCTGTCCGCGTGTTTGCTGACTCTTGATGTGCTGCCCTGCAATGCCTACGTTGACGACTTCAATGGCGACGCCAGATGTGCGTTCCGCTTCATCGATGGCCTTGCGGATTGATTCGACGGTACGTTCGATGTTGGCAACGACGCCTCGTGACACACCAACGGACTCACTTTTTCCGTAGCCAAGGATTTCAATTTTTCCATGTTCGTTCCGACGGCCTACGAAGCAAGCAATTTTGGTTGTTCCGATATCGAGTCCGACGACCAATTCGTCATTGTGGGCTTGTTCTTCCATTTCCATTGTATTGCGTTGACTTAATAATAGCGTTGAGCCACCACCTGGCCTGCAAAGGCCAAGTTGATGCGTTGGTATTCGTTCAAATTGCCTCTACGGATTTGCTCCCGGTAGAAGGTCAATAGATTGTTCAATTTTGAATCGAGTTGGGAGGTATCGCCCAAGGCAATGCGGGCTCCTCCAATCCGCGGGATGATTTCCAACCCTCCGTCCTCGGTGACTTGCACTTGGTCAATGAAGGCGGACCACAGGGGGTCTTTGCAGGTGGACTGAATCAATGAGAACGCGACGGACGCATGCTCCAAGGATTGTGCATGGATGATGGGCACCCGTGCAGTGAAGTACGGAGACAAGGGGAGGGCGGCTCCTTCGGTGTCGATATACACATCAGGTTCGTCTGGGCCGATGTGCAACCGCGCGACCGGTTCTTTTTGTGAAACACGTACGTGTAAAATCCGGTCGAGACCGGGATAGACCTCGACGTTATCGACTGCTGGAATGGAGTGAACCCATGCGTCCACTTGCTGGAGTGATACGGATTCGATCCAAGATCCTTGGATGCTGTCTTGTGCAAGGATGGCATCACGGACACCTGCAGCATCGACAAAGAACATGCCTTTGATCTCATCCACATCCACATCCAATCCGAGGTAGGTCACTTCCTTCTCCGCGTGCAACGCAAACCCAACCAATGTTCCGGTAGTCCCCAAGAGGACGATGGACATGGCGATGGGTAGGAGGCGTTGAATCATGGAGAGGGCGTTGTCTTTATTTTTTTGAATCGATTATCATCCTCCAGAAGCCACTGTTTCACTGGGATTACACTCCGGTCGATGTCTCCGGCTCCCAATGTCATCAGCACTTCAGGTGGATGCGCTTTCAAGCAATCGAATATCCGTTCGGAATCGATGAGATGTTTGGAGGGGTTCGGGATGTTTTCAAACAGCGTTTGTGAATCGATTCCCGGAATGGGCTGTTCCCTTGCCGCATAAATTGGGAGTAAGATGACACGATCCAATTGACTCAAAACAGCTCCAAATTCGATCATATGATCGCGTGTTCTGCTGAAGAGATGGGGTTGAAAAATGCCCGTTATTTCTTTGCCTGGATGCTGCGCTCGGGCAGCTTCAATGGCCGCATTCAATTCTGAAGGATGGTGGGCATAATCATCGATGTACACGCCAAATTCTTCTCGAATGTGGTAGGTGAATCGCCGGTTGATGCCTTTGAATGTTTTCAGTCGTTGAATGCAAATGTCCATTGGCGCCCCTGCTCGATGTGCCAAAGCAAGTGCGGCCAAGGCATTGGATACGTTGTGAAGTCCGGGCATTGGAAAGGTCACGCCTTCCACCCATTCAGCACCCAATTTGACGTCTGCCGTCCAGACATCTTTGTGGACACGAGGAGCCACTGCAGCATAGGTCCAATGTGCTGTGTCTTCGCGGTTGGAAGCAATGCCGTAGCGTTCATTTTCCTCGCCAACCCAATCGACGTCAGCGTGAATCAGACATCCTTGACTGACTTGGCGGGAGAACGAGAGAAAGGCCTCTTGGAAGGCTTTTTCGCTGCCATACACATCGAGGTGGTCAGGGTCCAAGCTGGTGATCACGGCATGTTCGGGGTGTAGATGGAGAAAACTGCGGTCAAACTCGTCCGCCTCTACAACGGTCCAAGGAGCGCCATCATTCAGGTACAGATTGGATTCAATCCCCGTGGCGATTCCCCCGAGAAAGGCATTGCATTTACCGGGACAGCCGTCCAACAAGTGGGCGAGCATGGCAGTGGTTGTCGTTTTACCGTGGGTTCCAGCAACGGCTAGCGTGGGGGTTTCCTGTGCAATGTGCCCGAGCAGTTCGCTACGCTTGATGATACGGACTCCTCGCTCCTCAAAAGTTTGGTGATGAGGGTGATCCAAGGAAACCGCGGGCGTACGGATCACTAAAATGGATGCTGGAGGGAGCGAAGCAATGTCTTCAGGCACCACGTTCTGATTGTAGTAGACTTCAATGCCTTCGGCTTCCAAAGCAGCGGTTACATCCGAAGGAACGCGATCATATCCTGCAACACGGATCGCATGTTTGCGTTTTAAGTAGCGTGCGAGAGCACTCATTCCGATGCCTCCGATGCCGATGAAATACGCGGTGGAAATGGAATTCAATTGCATGACAAAAACTCACAACTCAATGAGTGATTCAATGGTATCCACAACACGAGCCGCGGCATCTGGTCGAGCAGATTGTTGTATTGACTTTGACATCAACTGGCTTTTTTCCGTGTCTTCAAGCAGGTTTTTTAAAGCATCTCCCAATCGTTCTACTACGTGCTGATCCTTGAGTAAAATGGCTCCCCCACGTTCGCTGAGGGATTCCGCATTGCGGGTTTGATGGTCTTCAGCGACAAAGGGGGAGGGCACCAAAATAGTGGGCTTTCCGACCAACGCCAGTTCGGCAATGGACATGGCGCCAGCTCGGCTCGCGATCACGTCAGCTGCGGCATAGGCCCAATCCATGCGGTCAATGAACCCATGGCAGCGAATCTGGGCAGAGGCCGCAGTTGTTTGTGATTCCAACCACGCTTTGCAGGTGGTTTCGTAACGTCCGCCGCATTGCCAGAGGACATTAAAAGGCAGGCCGTTGGCGTGTTCTTCGCACAGGTGTTGCACCGCTTTGTTCATGGAAAGAGCACCCAAACTCCCCCCCATGACAAAGACCAATGGGCGATCGTCGTCGAATCCAAAATGGAGGCATGCTCGGCTCAGTTCCTCGTCTTCCATGGTATTCGCCAGAGCCGCAACGCGCTCCCGCAATGGGTTGCCAGTTTCAACGATGCGGTCTGCGGGAAACCAGCGATCGAGTCCGGGGAATCCTGCGCAGATACGGTCGACTCTTTTGGCAAGGATTCGATTGGTGATTCCCGGAAATGAATTTTGTTCCTGTATGAGGGTGGGGATTTTCTTGACAGAGGCTCTTTGAAGCAAAGGCCCACTGGCAAAGCCCCCGACTCCGATTGCGATTTGGGGCTTCCACTTGCGAATCAAGCGGTTGGCGTGAATCAAGCTGTGAATCAATTTAAATGGAAAGAGCAGATTGCGCAGGCTTTTCCAGTTTCGATCGATCCCCGTAATCCATAACCCGGTGATGGGGTAGCCGGCAAGCGGGACCTTTTCCATCTCCATCCGTCCAATGGCCCCCACGAATTGAATGTCACATTGGGGATGTCTCCGGATAATTTCATCGGCAATGGCAAGTGCCGGGTGAATGTGCCCCCCGGTTCCACCTCCGGATATAACCACCCGTTTCAGTGATGTGTTAGCGCTCACTGGTGGCGGAGTTTTCGGGTTCAATAAAACGATTGCCCGTCCCACGTTCATGGTCTCGAGCGTCCATTGCATCGCTCGTTTTTTCCCATCCTTTTGGATCGGTGACCGATCGACTCACCGCTAAAATCATTCCAATCGCCAAGCATGTAAAGACCATGGAGGTTCCTCCGTATGAGACCAAAGGCAGGGGTTGTCCTGTAGTGGGGAAGAGCCTCACGGCAACGGCCATATTGATCATGGCTTGGAAAACAAGGAGAATCCCAAGCCCCATAGCGAGCAATCCTCCGAAATGCCTCGGACATCGCGTGGATATCCTGATTGTTCTAAAGAGGAGGATGAGGTAGAGCATAACCAGCCCTAAACCGCCCATGATCGCACCCCATTCCTCAATAATGAAGGCATAAATCATGTCAGAATAAGGGTGGGGAAGGAAATTGCGCGAGGTTCCTGTTCCAGGTCCATGCGGCAGCAAACCACCTCGGTTGATGGCGACTTGAGCCAATTCAATCTGATAATCCAAGGCGTCGCCTTCGGCTGCTTTGTCAATGCCTGCGAAGCGCTCAATCCGACCAGCCCACGTTCCAAAACGAGGCAAGACTTCCGGAGCCGTTTTTCCAACCCCATACAAAACGACCAAGGCAATGACTCCAAATCCGGCAATCCGGAACAGGTGTCTCCATGGAATTCCGCCGATAAAGAGCATACCGACACAGACGATGGCGAGCATGGCGGCCGTAGAAAAGTCAGCGGGCAGTATCAACCCGCAGATGACCGCGATGGGTATGAGTATGGGCATGACACCGTTTCTGAAATCATGCAATTGCATGCGCCGTTGTGTCAACTCTCTTGCCACGAATGTGACCAAAACAACCTTTGCGAAATCAGAAGTCTGAAGAGTCAATCCCACAAAAGGAATCCGCAGCCACCGTTTGGCTTCGTTGATGTCGGCTCCGAAAATCAGGGTTAAAATCAACAATATCCCTGCCACCCAAATGAGAACTTGCGATATCCGTGAGAAATAGCGAAAATTCACTTTGTGCGTGAGCAACATGACGCCCCAGCCAATGCTGAGCATGATTCCCTGCTTGAATAAGAAACGCAATGAACTGCCATCGGTTTTGTAAGCCAAAGACGATATGGCACTGTAGACTGCTAGCAGCGAACACAAGCTGAGGATCAAGGTGACCATCCAAATGACCTTGTCTCCTTCGAGCCAGGCGCCGATGCGTTTGTGCAGTGTCGAGTTGCCGCTTGAAGCGGCTTGTTCATGCGAAAGAAGGCCCATGTTTAGAGACCCCTAACAGCAGCTTTGAACGCATGTCCACGTTCTTCATACGATCCGAACAAGTCGAAACTCGCACAAGCAGGCGAGAGCAGTACACTGTGTCCGGGCATTCCCAAATCATATGCCAGCTGAACGGCGGCATTGGCATCCTCAACTTCGTGTGTGGTTTCAACGCGATCTCCAAATGTGGAGAGAAGCGTTTCGTTGTTCTTGCCCAAGCAAATCAAGTGATCGACTTTACTGGATACCAAATGGAGCAGTGAGCTGTAATCGTTGCCTTTATCGACGCCTCCTGCAATCCAGATGACGGGACCGCGCATGCTCTCAAGGGCAAACCAAGCACTGTTCACGTTCGTGGCTTTGGAGTCGTTGATGAATTTGATTTGGTTCACTTCTTTTACGAACTCCATGCGGTGTTCTATGGCGTCAAATTGAGAGAGGCTCTCTCGGATGCCTTCGCTACGCAAGTCGAGAACTCGTGCCGCTACGCTTGCGGCCATGCTGTTGTACAGGTTGTGTTTTCCCTGCAATGCCAATTCTTGGATGGTCATGGTAAATGGTTTTTGTTGAGGTATGTGAATCGTGAATCGTTCGGGTCGTTTGCTCTGGTCTACTCCTGCGACAGCCCAAGGATGCAATCCTTGTTTGTGAAGGCTTTTTCGCAATGCATTGAGGTTTTTTCTAGTGGACACGGCAACGACGCGAGCTTGCGTGCCGTGATTTTTTGCTGAAGATTTCCAGCGCTCCATGGACAAGTCGTCTTCGGCATTGATGACCAAGATGTCTTCCTTGGTTTGGTAAGCGGTGATGCGCCATTTGGCATCGGCATAGCGAGCGATGTCATCCGCATACCGATCGAGGTGGTCTGGCGTGATGTTGAGCAGGATGGCAATGTTTGGACGAAAGGAGGTGATGCCATCAAGTTGAAAACTGCTGACTTCGACCACCTGGTATGCTGCCGGCTGATCGCGCTCGGCCAGATCACGTGCCCAGCTTTTGCCAATATTTCCAACGCATGCAACGTTTTTTCCGGCATCTTTCAAGAGCGCGGCCACCAGAGAAGTCGTTGTGGTTTTTCCGTTGGCACCTGTGATAGCGATGACCTGCTCATTCTCCTTTTGAGCATGTCTGCTGGCGAATTCAATTTCGCTGATGACATCGATTCCCTCTGCACGAAGGTGTTCAATGAGTGGAGCAGTTTCTGGAATTCCAGGGCTTTTGATAACCCAGCCCAACGCTTTTGCTGCTTCTAGAATGGCATCGTTTGAATGGCCATTGAATTCATGGTCAATGCCGTGCTTGTCCAATTCTTCTCGCATGGCGAGCACCCCTTCTCCTGCGTCGCTTACCCACGGTTCAAAACCGTTGAGCAGCGCGAGTCGGGCAGCTCCAACGCCGCTTTCACCTGCTCCAAGAATGGGTAGTCGTGCTGATGTCATGATGAATTAGCGGACTTTGAGGGTAACAATGGTGATCACGGCCAACAGAATGCCGACAATCCAGAAGCGCGCGGTGATCTTGGATTCGGGGATGTTGAGCTTCTGGTAGTGGTGATGAAGCGGTGCCATGAGAAAAACCCGTCTTCCTTCGCCATACTTTTTCCGTGTGTGTCGAAACCACGCTACTTGCATGACCACGGAGAGATTTTCGATGAGGAAAATGCCGCACAGAATCGGCAGGAGCAATTCTTTACGGATGGCAATAGCGAATGCAGCGATGATTCCGCCCAATGCTAAGCTTCCGGTGTCTCCCATGAAGACTTGTGCTGGATAGGCATTGTACCACAGGAATGCGATGCAACCTCCAACAAATGCAGCGATGAAGACCACGAGTTCTTCAGACAATGGGATGTAAACGATGTTGAGATAATCGGCGATGACCACATTGGAACTGACGTAAGCAAGCACGGCAAGCCCAAGCCCGATGATGGCGCTTGTTCCTGTCGCAAGACCATCGATGCCATCGGTCAAGTTGGCTCCGTTGGAGACCGCCGTGACAATCAAAATCACCATGGGTATGAAGACGATCCATCCCCATCCGATGGCATACGGTCCCATCCACTCGACGAGCCAAGCGTAATCGAAGTTGTTGTCTTTAATGAAAGGAACCGTCGTTTGTGAGGACTTCTTGGCCTCCCAAATTGTCTGCCCACCCTGTGGATCGAATACGGCGAACGTCTGCCCATCGGTAGCCGTCATTTCTATGGTCTCTCCAACAAACTGTCGATCGGCTGGATCTTTAATGGTCACATCCGGATGCCACCACATGATGGCGCCAACGATTAAACCAACGCCAACCTGACCAATGATTTTGAAACGACCCGCAAGACCGTCTTTGTTTTTCTTGAACACCTTGATGTAGTCATCGAGAAAACCAATGGCACCCAACCACACCGTCACGAGCAGCATCATTTGGGTGTAGATGTTGCATAAATCTGCAAACAAGAGCGTCGGAATGATGATGGCCGCAAGAATGATCAAGCCCCCCATCGTTGGAGTCCCTTGCTTGTTCATCTGGCCTTCTAAACCGAGGTCCCGAACGATTTCTCCGACCTGCTGCATTTGCAACCATTCAATAATGCGCTTGCCGAATAAGATGCCGATCACCAGGGATGTCATCAAACTCAAAGCGGCACGGAACGAGATAAACTGGAACAAGCCTGCTCCGGGGAGATCCCACAGTTGGTCGAGGTATGTGAAGAGATGATAGAGCATCAGGCGGGATTGAATGCGTTAACGAGTTCAACGCGGTCATCAAACTCATGGCGGATGCCTTGAATTTCCTGGTAGGTTTCATGCCCTTTACCAGCAACGAGGAGAATGTCTCCGCTCTGCGTCAATTGAGCGGCCATGCGGATGGCTTCACGGCGGTTTGCGATGGCAATGCATTTTCGTGCGTCAATGGGGTCGAGTCCTTTGCGCATTTCTTCAATAATTTCGTCTGGCTCTTCACTCCGGGGGTTGTCAGAAGTCAGGAAGACGCGATCACTCCATTTGGTAGCGACTTGCGCCATGGCCGGGCGCTTGCTCGGGTCGCGATCTCCTCCACAGCCCACCACGGTAATCACTTGCGTTGTGCCGGTACGGAACGAATCGATGGTTTTCAGTACATTGTCTAAGGCATCCGGCGTATGCGCGAAATCCACCACTGCGGTCACGCCGATCGGTGCCGCGACTTGTTCAAAACGGCCTGCAGGAGGCTTCAACATGGAGAGGTGGGTGAGCACTTCCATGGTCTCCATTCCGAGTTCTTGCGTCACGGCATACACAGCGAGTAGGTTGTAGGCATTGAAGCCCCCAATCAACCGGGAGTACACATCGTGGCCGGCAAGATTCAAGTGCAATCCGTTGAGCTGATTTTCAACGATGCGTCCACGGTAATCAGCCATGGAGGTGAGGGCATAATCTACAATCCGCCCCTTGGTGTCATGGATCATGTCCATTCCGTGGGGGTCGTCGTGGTTGTAGAGTGCAAACGCTTCGCTGTTGAGTTGGTCAAACAAGCCTTTTTTTGCTTGGATGTAGCCATTGAAATTTCCGTGGTAATCGAGGTGCTCGTGTGTGATGTTCGTGAATACGGCTCCTGTCAGTTGCGTGCCTGCCAAGCGGTGCTGGTGGATGCTATGAGAGCTTGCTTCCATGAAAACATAGCGGCAACCAGCATCCGCCATGTCCCTGAAAAGTCGCTGCATTTGCAGGGCGTCTGGGGTGGTGTGCGTCGCCGGAATGGTTTGGTCCAGAATGCGGTTCTCCACGGTGCTGAACATCCCTGTTTTTCGTCCCATCGAACGGAAAAGCTGGTACAATAAGCTTACGGTGGTCGTCTTTCCGTTGGTTCCGGTCACAGCAATGACCTTCATGGATGCGCTCGGATGATCGTAATAACTCGCTGCAATGGGGCCGAGCGACGCAGCTGCATCGTGAACTCGGATGTAGGCAATCCCTTCCTTTTTTTCTTCAGGTAACCGCTCTGCTACGATTGCGATTGCGCCATTTTCGATGGCTTGATCGATGTAGTCGTGTCCGTCTACTTTCGTTCCGGGAACGGCCACAAAGAGGCTAAACGCCTTGACCTTACGGCTATCAAAAGCAACGTCTTCGATGGCCACATGGGTGCTTCCAGTGATTTCTTGAATCCGCGTTCCGTAAAGGATGTCTTTCAATAGCTTCATGAGAAATCAGGAGAGTTCGAGGGTGATGGTTTGGCGAGCGCGTAGTGCGGTCCCCGGTTTAATGGATTGTCGGCGAACCGTTCCTGCGCCATCGGTTTGCACGTTTAATCCGGCATTTTCTAAGAGGTACAGGGCATCCCGTAATCCCATTCCGCGGACATCAGGGACGTGATTGGGGTCGATCAAGCGTTCAGTTAATGCAGCCTGTTCAGAAGCGGTTTCAACGGAAACCCAATCCGATTCCCCGGTTGCTGTGTAGGGCAATTCCAGCGCATCGTACAATGCGATGAGGTCGGGCTTTGCTCCATCTTTTGACCCGGGCAAATGAGGTGTTTTGGCCAGTGGTCCCGTTGTGGTGTGGTGGAACGTGGGGTCTGTCGCGTAGACTTTGTTGGCAACGTCTCTGAAAACAGGACAGGCAATGGTGGAACCGTAATACGCTCCGCTGCGGGTGTCAGCGATGACAACAATGCAGGAGTAGCGCGGGTTTTCTGCGGGAAAATACCCAGCGAAGGATGCGCGGTACCGCCCGTCATATCCATTGGGCCCTGCAATGCGCGCGGTGCCTGTTTTGCCCGCAACGCGGTATGGACTCTTCGCAAAAATGTATTGTGCAGTGCCGTTTCCTTCGGGGTCAGCTGCACTGCGCATCATCTGCTGGCAAGTCTCCAAAGTGGAGGAGGAACAGACTTTTTTACGAATGACTTCTGTGCCGAATTGCGTCACAGTTTGTCCATTGTGTTCGGTGCGTTCAACCAACTGCGGCCGAACCATCGTCCCGTTGTTGGCAACCGCATTGAACAGGGCCAATGTTTGCAATGGCGTCTGAGTCAATTCGTAACCAATGGCCATTTGGGTCAAGGAAATCTTGGACCAGAGGTCGTCACCGGCCGTTTTGTAGACTTGTGGCTGAGCCTCTCCGTTCAAGAGCACGCCTGTGGGATTGCTTACGCCAATGCGGTCCAAAGCATCCAAGAATACTTGTGGTCGGTCGTCGAATGCCTTTTTGATGGTGAGTGCAGTTCCAACGTTCGAACTCAGTGCGAATACCTGTTCCAAATCGATGATGCCATTTCCCCCTTCGTCCGCGTTGGAGTCCGACATTTTACGTCCATGAAAGGTCGCCACGCCTTTGCCTGTGTCAATCTCATCTTCAGGTTGAATTCCGCCCGCTTCCATCGCGGCCATGAGCGAGGCTAGCTTGAACGTTGATCCCGGTTCTACAGCAGTACCAATCGCATGGTTGTAGGACTCATAATAAACAGGAGGTTGGTCGCCGGTGCCATCGCCGTCTCTGGTCAGGTTGGCCATTGCTCGGATTTTCCCTGTTGCCACCTCCATGAGAATGGCGGTGCCCCAAGCGGCATTGTGATTCAAAAGTTGCTTTTCAAGTGCGCGTGAGGCGACATCTTGCAGGTGCATATCAATGGTTGAAATCACATCCAGTCCAGCTTGTGGCTCGATGATGAATTCATCGGAAACGGGCATCCAATCACCACCTGAAATGCGGCGTTGCAGTTGCTTGCCGGTCACTCCTGCAAGAGACTCGTTCCAACTTCCTTCAAGGCCAACCCGATTTTCTTCTCGATCGATTCCTACGGTGCGTCCTGCGAGGTCCCCAAAGGGTCTCCTTCGGACTTCGTTGCGCGCAAACGTAAAACCGCTTTTAAAGCGACCGAGGCGAACAAAAGGCAATTCAACCAACGCCTTTTGTTGCAAATAACTAGCGCGTCGCGCGATCAGAACATTGCGGCGGCCTGCGTTGCGACCGCTCCGCAAGATTTCGCGGTATTCACTGGCGGTGTGGCTCTGGAGAATACGGCTGAGCCCCCTGCACAAGCTGTCAAGATCCCGGTCGAATTGATCCCACTGGATGGCTTCGCTTTTGCTGTCCCATCTGACTTCATATACAGGAACCGAAGTAGCGAGTACGCTTCCGTTGGAAGCGTAAATCTGTCCGCGAGAAGGTTCAATGGAGCGCACACTGCTTTCAAACCGTTCTCCGATGGTTTTCCATTGTTCGTGTTCTGCGCTCTGAATCCAGAGAATGCGACCGAACACGGAAAGTCCAAGCATCACGAATGCAGCAAAAACGAGCCAGCCACGGAATGATATTTCGTGCTGGTTTTTCATGGTTGCGCTGGGACGATTTGTTCGAGCAAGTAGGGAGGCTCAACGGGCTGGATGAGGCCGAGGTCCGCGATGTTCCTCTCAACGCTGCTCTGTTGCAGGCGGCTTTCGAAATCAGCTTGAAGTGTTTTGAACTCTGCGCTCAATTCTTCGATGCGTTCCTTCTTTTTCATCTTCTCACGCTCAATGCGTTCGAACTGATATCCCATCGCGATATACACCACGAACAGGGCGCTGATGAATAGCAGATAGGGGATGTGGCGGGTGACGCCTTCTTTGGTTAAGAACTCGCCGCTTAAGAGGTCCCGGATGACAGGGCCGATGGCGTTCTTTTTTTGCTTTGCGGCGCGAACCTGAGGGTCTGGCTTCTTCCGTTTTGAGGAGAATCGTTTCCAGAACGAAGGCTTCTCAACACGAGGTTGCGCATCGCTATGCGTTTTGGGGTGGTTCCGAGGGCCCTGTTTTTGAGCGGATAGGATGGCGCGTTGTCTCGCTGCTGCTTGAGCGCGTTGTTCCTGAAGTTGTTCTTGCTGTACGGCAATTTCTTTTTCTGAAAGCACGCGATTGCCCTTCGCTACTGGAGCAGATTGGCTCTCTTTTCCTTTTGTGATTCGACGCAGGAATGACTTCATGTGGCATCCGTTTTGGATGGTTCTGGAGAATATCCTGTGCGCTGTGCGATGCGAAGTCTAGCGCTTCTAGAGCGTGGATTGACTTCAATTTCATCCGCATCGGCTACAATGGCTTTGCGGGCAATGAGGTCAAATGGAGCAAGCAGTTGTCCCTTGAAATCACGATGCAATTCATCTTCGAAGTTTCCTGAACGCATGAAGTGCTTGACCAAGCGGTCTTCAAGGCTATGGTAAGAGATCACGACGAGCCGTCCTCCTTCCGGAAGGAGTTCAATGGACGACTCGAGTAAACTGCGCAATGCGCCCATTTCATCATTGACTTCAATGCGAAGTGCTTGGAATACCTGCGCGAAGAATTTGTTTTCACGGCCTCTTGGAGCTTGGCCAACGAGGGCGTCCATGAGCTGGCGCGTTGTTGTGATACGCTGAGATTCTCGCGCGCGTTCCACCGCATAAGCGGCTTTGTCGGGGCGATTGATTTCTCCGTATTGCCGAAAAATCCGGGTCAATTCGATCGGCGAACATTCCGCAATTAAATCGGCAGCGCTTTTGCCTTTCTTAGAGTTCATTCGCATGTCCAAAGGCGCTTCACCTCGAATCGAAAAACCCCGTTCTGCTTGATCAAATTGATGCGAGGAAACCCCGAGATCTGCTAAGATGCCGTCCACCTCACGCACTCCTGAGAGGCGCAGGAAGTTGCGGATAAAACGAAAGTTCTCAGGGATCAACTGAAAACGAGGGTCGTCAGGAATGTTGGCCTGGGCGTCGGGGTCTTGATCGAATCCGTAGATGTAGGCGTTTTCATCGAGCTGATCCAGCATGAGTCGGGTGTGTCCGCCACCTCCAAAAGTCGCATCAACGAATCGTCCGTTCTTCCGGGTGTCGAGTCCTAGTCCTGTGAGGCTAGCCTCAGGCAGAACGGGGATATGGTAAACGGAAGTACTCATGCTCAGTTCTCGCTGCCTGGTTCGAGGTCGCGTCGTACTTCTTCAGCCAAATCACCGAAGTCAAAATCTTCAGAATCATCCAAGACGGATTGGCCGTAACGAGCCTTGCTCCAGATTTCGATTTTCTCTCCAAGCCCTGATACGATGACTTCATTGTCCTCTTGGACATCAATTCCTGCGTGTTCCAATAAAAGAGCAGGGAGGTTGACACGGCCTGAGCCATCTAGCTCTACGTGCGTTGCCCCCTTCATGAATTTTCGCTGGAAGAGCTGGTGCTTGCGATTGTATCGGCTCAAGCGTGACATCTCATTGTTGACCTTGTCCCACTCCGGTTGCGGGTAAATGACGAGGCAGTCTTCAAAGATGTCACGGTTCACTACCAGGCCGTGGTGCAAGATCAATTCAAGCTGACGACGGAGGCGCGCAGGAAACATCAGACGTCCTTTGACATCGATTTTACACTTGTATTCTCCGAGTAGATTGAGCATGGCTGATTCGCTTTTCAAAAATATCTAGAATTTCCCACTTTCTCCCATTAATCGCCACTTTCTCCCACTTTGTGGAAAAGTCTTTTCGTTAAAAGAGACGGTTATTCAGCGCTGACGCGGGTTAAGTGATTCGTGGGGAATGGTGGAGAATTGCGTTATTCACACGTTATCCACAGAAATTGTGAACAGTCGAGCGTGGAACAGCCTCGTTTTTTATTCGTTTTCCCGTGAAATCATGGTGTTCCTTTGCACGAATGTTTTCTGGAGAGGACACAAAGACGCAAAACATCACTCATGGAACCACTCACCATCATTGAACGCGGGGAATACAAATACGTCGAGGCTGGAAGCGGCGAGCCACTCGTTGTGCTCCACGGTCTCTTTGGAGCGTTGAGCAATTTCGCAGACGTATTTGATCATTTTTCAGATCGCTTTCGTGTCATCATTCCGATGCTCCCGATCTACGAATTGCCCATGCTCAGCACGAGCGCGAAGAACCTTGCCAAGCACATAGAGGGTTTTGTCGATGAGCTAGCGCTGGAAAAAGTCCATCTTCTGGGAAATAGCTTGGGCGGTCACGTCGGTCTGATCTTTACGCGAGACAATTTGGATCGTGTGGCGTCCTTGTCGCTCACGGCGAGCAGCGGGTTGTATGAAAATGCATTTGGCAACAGTTTCCCGCGAAGAGAGGACAAGACCTTTATACGGGACAAGGTGGCGGTGACGTTCTTTGATCCAAAGCACGCAACCGATGCGTTGGTTGATGAGTGTTTTGAAGCGGTCAACAGCCGAGAGAAAATTCTACGGATTTTGGCCATCGCGAAAAGTGCGATTCGCCACAACATGTCGAAGGATTTGCCATCCATGAACATTCCTGTTTGTTTAATCTGGGGAAAAAATGACATCATTACACCTCCAGAAGTAGCCGAAGAGTTTCATGCTGGATTTCCTGATAGCGACTTGTTTTGGATTGATGAATGTGGTCATGCGCCCATGATGGAGCATCCCAAGCAGTTCAATACAATTCTGGATGCGTGGTTTGCAGGACGAGGAATTGGTAACGCGCACGGATAATTATGGAAGTACACACTGCTGAGTTTATGAAGTCCAGTGCGCACCCGCAAGAGTGTCCGGCACCGAATTTTCCGGAGTATGCGTTTATTGGTCGGTCCAACGTGGGCAAGTCTTCCTTGATCAACATGCTCGCTCACCGCAATAGCCTGGCTAAAATATCAGGCACCCCCGGAAAGACCCAGTTGATCAATCACTTTGCCATCAACTTGGAACGGGAAACCTGTTGGTACTTGGTCGACCTTCCTGGCTTTGGGTATGCCAAAGTCAGCAAGTCCAGCCGTAGAAAATGGCAGCGCACCAGTGAACAGTTTTTGACAAACCGCGCCAATTTGATGTGCGTGATGATGCTCTTGGATAGCCGGCATCCACCGCAGAAAGTGGATATGGAGTTCATGACATGGATGGCAGAGAACAACTTGGCTTTTGTGATGGTCTTCACCAAAGTGGACAAGTTGAATCAAACGGAACGTGCAGCGTTTCTGCCGGTCTATGAGGCTGAAATGCTCAAGCAGTGGCATCGGATGCCTCCGGTATACATTACAAGTGCTGAAAAAGGAGATGGACGCGAAGAGTTGCTCCGTTTCATTGAGCAGACCAATGCGTTGTATGAGAACATCTGAGATGTCTCGCAGAGTTACGAGCCCGTCTTGAGCACGCCCAGGCGCTTGGCCAATTCTTCTGTGAATCCACGAATAGCCCCGGCGTGTTCTTGATCGCTGGTTGCACGCTCAAAGGTGTCTGCTAGCGTCATCATGGTTTGGCAGACGAAATGCTGCATTTCTTCGACACTCATTTCCTTGGTCCACAAGTCCATGCGCATGGCAGTCCCATCTTGCTCGTCCCACATGGACAATGCCATCGCTTTGGCTTCCCGGTTATTGACTTGACCGTCTTCTGCGGTCCATATAATTTTGGAGGGCACCTTGTTTTCGTCGGTTGAGACGGTGATGTGGATGTTGGATTCGGCCATGATTGAAAAAGGTTGGGTGCAAAGTTCGGACATCAACGGTCCGGTCGGTACGCTTTTAAAACAGGAAGTGGATCGGTGGTCTGCATCAAATCACTTAGAGACGTTTCGGGGTGCTCATTCATGTAGTCGCTGACAGCGTTCCACCCGATCCAGGCTCCGAGCCGATCGGGACTTTCTTGAGGGATAGAGGCTGCCCGGGTAAATGGCCCTTCGTTGAACCATCGGCCAAACTTTTGCCGGTTGGTCTCAAACAATTCGCCTTGCGGCTGCATTTCAACCCAAACTTGCCGCTCGTTTTCAAGCGCCCAATTCCAATCGGATGCGGTCCAATCCATCAAAAGATGCGGAGGGGTGTTGGGCATGAGTTGCTCAAGAATAAACAGTGACTTGCCCCAGAACAGCATCTCATCTGCACAGGTCTTAGGGGCATACCAAGGGTCGCTGAAGTGCACCAAAAGCCAACCTCGCATCGCGGTGGCTGCAATGCGATTGGGCTCCATGCGTTCCCGTTGGTAGGCGGGGAACATGTGTGTGGGCAATGTTTGAACGAGCGGATGACCTGCGCCTAGAAACCACTCCAATCCGATGCCGAGATGCTGGGGCGTCGGAAACACAGCGTGGTTGAACCCGCTATTCATCCAAACCAATTGAGGGATGGAGTCGTCCGGGAAGTGCGCGTGGAATCGTTTAAAGGCTTGTTGAAGTGTTTCGGAATGGGCCGATTTGGATGCGGCGGTGCCACTGATAGAATCGATGGCCTGGGAAATGGGTTGCACCTCCGGGTGGTTGGCGAAATTGCGCAATTCGAAAGCGGTGGTTGGACTTTCTGATGGTCCAATTCTCAAGATGTCTTCCACGTAGATCGCTCCAAATTGGCCTGTCTGTTGCGCGTAGAATTCGGAGGCTTGTGTGCTGTCTTCTGGCAAGGTGGAAAGCACCGCCATTAAATCCAACGGCTTCCAAGGCGTGCTGAGTTCAACGTGATCCGTATCGACGGCCCAAGGGTCTTGCGTGCATGAACCCAAGGATACAAGGAGTGCAAACACGAGCAGTGCTTGGAGATTGTTTCTTGAACAAACTATGGTGAGAATTGACATGTAGAATTCAAATATCGCAGGATCTTCCGCGTTAGTTTTGGACAAACACAAAGATGAAGCAGTCCCATCGCTTTTTGACTTTTCTATCGACGACTTATAAAGGAGTTGGTCTTGGCGCAATGGTGCTCGTGGCAACCGTATCATTGGGTCAAGGGTTCCATTTGGGTCTAACCCTTTCTCCGAATACGGGTTTTGCTGTTCCCCGTGACTTTTCACATGAGTCAGTGTCTTCCTCGATGCACTTTGGTTACGGATTCATTTTTGATGCCAAATTCACGGAAACGTACGCCATCGGCACCGGGATCAATGTCTTTCATACCGGCGGCGTGATTGCATACTTTGCTTCCAATCAGGCAAATCAGCCCTCTGCAATTGATCGGGTTGAGCTCACCCAGCGGCTCCAATATGTCGAGCTACCGTTGACCTTTAAAATGCGGACCAAAGAAATTGGCTATACCACGTATTGGGGTCAATTTGGTTTGGGATTGGGTCTGAACGTGCGTGCGGAGGGAGCAGAAAGGCGGACAACCGTGGCGCTTCTCAATGATTCTACTCAACTATGGGAACCTGCGTTGAATGCCGCGGTACTGCCAGAATCACCCACTGACATCAGTTTGGTAGAACAAACGCGGCTTTTTCGTCCTGCGCTGATTGTCGGATTGGGATTGGAAAGACGGTTTACCGGAACGACGGCGCTTGCGTTGGGCATTCGGTACAATGTGGGTATCCGCAATCAATATGAAGACTTGAATGTGGTGCAAGGCACGGAGGCGGATGGGGTGCTGTACAAAACGGATGACGGGACCATGATGGAGCCGCAAGCTGTTGGAATGTCCGGAAAGTCAGGGCAACTCGAGTTACTGGTAGGATTGATGTTTTAAGCAATGAAAACAACTGAATTTCAAGCAGGTCGCGTAGCGGATCACATCGTTCAATGGCTCACCGATTACGCGTCAAAATCGGGTCAATCCGGATGGGTTATTGGAGTGAGTGGCGGGATTGATTCCGCTGTAACCTCTGCGTTGTGCGCGCGAACAGGACTGCCGACTTGGGTGGTGGAGTTACCGATTCATCAGCATCCTGATCAAGTCAGTCGCGCAAGGGAGCACATGGCTCATTTGGTTGATGCGTACCCAGAGGTGCGCAGAGTGTCCACGGATTTAACTGGGACGTATGAGGCATTTCGTTCGGTGGTGCCGCACGATGATGAGGTTACTCAGGGGCTGGTATTGGCCAACGCGCGAGCACGTTTGCGCATGACGGCATTGTATGCGTTGGCGTCGCAGAATCGAGCGCTGGTTGTAGGAACAGGCAATAAAGTGGAAGACTTTGGGGTAGGCTTCTACACGAAATATGGAGACGGTGGAGTTGACTTGAGTCCCATTGCTGACTTAATGAAGACCGAGGTTTTTGCGCTCGGAAAACACTTGGAGGTTCCAGAAAGCATACAGCGCGCTGCTCCAACCGATGGTTTGTGGGGGGATGAACGCACCGACGAAATGCAAATCGGAGCAACGTATCCAGAATTAGAGTGGGCCATGGATCACGTGGGTGATGCATCGGACCCATGGAGTTCGAGGCAGCAAGAGGTTATGACGATTTACCGGCGCATGCACCAGGCCAATCAGCACAAGATGAATCCCATTCCAGTGTGTCTCATCTCACAAGAAGTCCGGTTCTCAGTTTCTTAATCGTCCTTCGTTCCGATCAGCAGGCTTGAAGTTGCTAAAGGCGTTGCGGAATCCGTGTAGAGCGAGACGATGTATGAGCCAGGTTGAATGAATTCAACTTCTGGGGAGGTCTGTAATTTCAAGGGGATTGAAAGGGATTGCCAACCCCGAAAAAGCTGGATGGTATCGCCTATCCATGTGGTTTCTGTGCTGTCGTTTGTGATGACCCAATGTGCAGTGATTGGTTCTGGGCTAAAGGCATCGACATCGGCCGTTACATCCCGAGGTTCAGACCATGACCATCCTCGTTCACCCCACTGCTCATCGAATTCTACCGTTTCAATCTCGGATAACACGAAAGCTGCAGGAATGGCATCGCTCCACAATTCAGAAGCATCCCAGTGCTTCCACATGGCATCCAATTCAAGGACCCAAATGCTGCGCCCGTGGGTGCCAATGACCAGCTCGTTTTCGCGTTCTTGAATCACCAAATCATGAACGGGAACGGCAGGTAAATCAGGGTGAATCGCACTCCAGTTGCTTCCGTCGTTGAAGGAGACGTATGCTCCGCCATCGGTACCGGCAAACAAAGTGCCTTCACGAGAAGCGCTTTCCGCCAAGGCGTTCACCGGTTCGCAGGGCAGGTCGTTGCCTCCGAGTCGAGTCCATGTGCGACCATCGTTTTCGGTCATGAAAATCCAGGAATCAAAATGGTCCAGACGATAGCCATTCAAGGCAACGTAGAGACGCTGTTCGTGGTGGTGACTCCATAGGACCTCACTCACCCACAGCAACTCGTTTCGTTTCGTGTTTTGAGGAATCGGGGAGGTGAGCGCGTTCCATGTATTTCCGCCATCCCGTGATATCTCGATGAGCCCATCATCTGTCCCAACGGCGAGTTGCCCAAATCGCAGCGGGCTCTCGTGCAAGGAGGTGATGGTCCCAAAGGGGACGTTGCCGCTGCGCCCGCCGCGCGTGAGGTCGGTGCTGAGAGTTTCCCAGTTTTCGCCTTGATCAAAAGAGCGGTGCAGCCGGTTGGACGCCATGTATAGAATGTCCGGTTGGTGTCGGCTTAACCAAATGGGTGTTTGCCAATTCCACCGCAACGGTGTCTCGCCCAATTCATGTTTGGGATGTAAGCTGGTATAGTCGTCGTTTTGCCGATCAATGCGGTTGTACCAACCAAACTGGGATCCAGTAAAGACGATGTTGGGATCGCGCGGATCCACCTCGATTTGCATTCCATCTCCTCCGCTGAGTTCTTCCCAAGGGTATTTTCCGCGTTGATGCCAGCCCTTTGAGTAGCGATAATTGGAAGGGCCAACCCATGTCCCGTTGTCTTGCAGACCGCCGTAGATGTTGTAGGGCTCCGCGTTATCCACTTCAATGGCATAGAATTGTCCCACTGCGGGGCTATTGCATTTAATCCAGTTTTCTCCGCCGTCCCAAGAGATGTTGACGCCGCCGTCATTGCCGTTGATGAGGTGTCCTTCACGCGCCGGATTCGCCCACAGATGGTGGTGGTCGACATGGACGTTGGGTGCTCCCAACGATTTCCACGTTGCCCCGCCGTCTAAGGATTCAATCAAAGGAACACCGGCAATCCAGAGCCGATCTGCATTGTTGGGGTCAACCTCGATCATGCCGAAATAGTAGCCATAGGTATAGCCGACGTCCTCAAGTGGTGTTGAGTGGGTTCTGTTCCAAGAGGTTGCTTCTCCCTCGAGGAATCCCAATCGGTAGACCTCTGTCCCGACGATGTCTGCTTCGAAAAGGGCTTTGTTGCCGTCGGTTAAGTAGTCGTGGAGCGCACTGGGATGCAATGTTCTTTTAGCGATTCGCTGAAAGAGAGAGGTCGCGTCGTCCGATTCTGGAAAATCATTATCTTCAAGAAAGCGTTCCAGTTTTGCCGTGTCCAATACTGCAAACTCCTCGACAGTCATGTCTGTAAACAAGGATGCTTCGTAGTCTTGGTTTTCGTTTTCCATGGTGGAAGTGGAGTCAGGTAACGCGGCCTGGTTGTCAACAAAAGCGAACAATTGTTGGGCACCCGGGTGCCATGCAAGCCCTATGCGTCCGGTGCTTGCGAGATTTGGAAATCCATCCAGCGCACTCAATTCAATCCAGGTGTCTCCGCCATCGCGGGATTCCCAGATACCGGATCCGGGTCCGTTTCCGGTGAAGTTCCAAGCACGACGCGTGCGGTCCCACGTCGAGGCGAACAAGTGGTTGGAGTCCGATGGGTCGAGGATCAAATCCACTGCGCCTGCTCGATTGTCCAAGCCATCAATGGCCAGCACACACGTCCAGTCCAGTCCTCCGTTGAGGGTGCGGTAAACCCCTCCTGAGGTGTTTTTTGAATACAGCGGTCCCAGTGCAGCAACCCAAGCGATGTCGCCATTGGTCGGGTGCAATTCGATGCGTCCTATGTGCTGTGTATCCTCCAATCCGCGATGTTCCCACGTGTCGCCACGGTCGTCACTGATGTAGACACCCGTTCCAGCATAGGAGCTTCGGGATGAATTTACTTCGCCTGTTCCGGCCCATAAACGCTGAGTTTCCGCATGCAATGCTACAGCTCCCAGTGTGATGCTGAGGGCTTGGTCAAAAAGCGGCTCAAAGCTCGTTCCGTTATTGAGCGTGTGCCACAGGCCTCCCGAAGCGTAGGCTACATAAAACTCGCTGCCGTCCCCGGGAGCTACAGCGATATCGGAAACGCGGCCACTCATAATCGTCGGGCCAACACAGCGCAAGGGCAGTCCGGAAGTCCAACTGTTGTTTGCAGCGGTTTGGCGGTCACTTGCAGCGGTGAGTCGCTCGGATGAAGGCGTTGGATCCAATGTGGTTGTGGACCGTTGGCCGTGTGCGTCAGCGAGCAGTCCAATGGAGGCGATCAAACAAAGAGTGAGGATACGTGCCATGGATTAAGAGTGGAGTTTGGGATTGTTGCGGTGACGTTCCGCATCACGCTGTGTTTTTTTTTCGATGTTGCGGGCTAGGGCATCGGATAGATCCACGCCAGTTTGATTGGCTAGTGCCATTAAAACCCACAGGACATCGGCCATTTCGTCGCCGAGGTCTGCGCCACGATCCGAGGGTTTTTCACTTTGGTCGCCGAATTTTCGTGCGATAATGCGTGCCAACTCTCCGACTTCTTCTGTGAGAATGGCGAGGTTGGTCAATTCGCTGAAATAGCGAACGCCAATGGTTTTAATCCATTGGTCCACTTGGTCTTGCGCTTCACGCAAGGAAGGGGAAGGGGTGCTCATGATTTGTTCTGTGTATCAATCCAAATGGTGACCGGACCGTCATTGATCAAGGAAACCTGCATGTCTGCGCCAAATTGACCGCGCTCAACGGGTTTGTCCATTTCACGTTCGAGTGTTTCGAGAAAAGCTTCATAGAGCGGGATGGCATGTTCGGGTGGGGCGGCGCGCACAAAGCTTGGACGGGTTCCTTTTTTTATGGAGGCATGCAATGTGAATTGGCTGATGACCAAGGCTTCTCCATCCAGGTCTCTCACGGACAGATTCATTTTCCCATCGTTGTCCGAGAAGATTCGGAGGGCTGCAACCTTGGCGGCGAGCCAATTGACGTCGTCGATTCCGTCGGCATCTTCGACTCCCAACAAGATGACAAGGCCCTTTTGAATGGCCCCCACGGTATTGCCTGCGATGGCAACGCTCCCTGATTGAACGCGTTGAATGACTGCTCTCATGCCGCCGAAAATACAACACGAGACACCGAGCAAATGGAGTTCATTCACAACGTCTTTGGAAATGGTGAACAAATGCATTCGATTCCGCACGGAAACCGTGTTTCGCAGGCGTATTTTTGAGCGCTAAAACACGCGAAAATGCAAGCCTCAACAGCCATTGCTACACTTGATCAGGCTCAAGAAATGGGCCTTACTTCTGATGAATTTGATAAAATCAAATCCATCATGGGCCGCACACCCAATTTCACGGAGATGTGCATTTATTCTGTCATGTGGAGCGAGCATTGTTCGTACAAGAACTCCATCAAGTGGTTAAAGACTCTTCCAAAAGATGGAGACCACATGCTGGTAAAGGCCGGTGAAGAGAACGCGGGGATCGTTGATATCGGAGGAGGTTTGGGTTGCGCATTCAAAATCGAATCACACAACCACCCGTCGGCACTAGAGCCTTACCAAGGCGCAGCAACAGGAGTAGGGGGAATCAATCGGGATATTTTCACGATGGGTGCCCGCCCGATTGCGCAATTGAACAGCTTGCGATTCGGAAGTTTGGATCATCCGAGAACGAAATGGCTGCTCGAGGGAGTGGTGAAAGGGATTGGAGATTATGGCAACAGCTTTGGTGTGCCGATTGTAGGAGGGGAGCTGTTTTTTGACCCGTGCTATCAAGTGAACCCTCTGGTGAATGCGATGTCCGTGGGGATTTTAGAAACCGATAAGATTATCAGTGCGACGGCTACGGGAATTGGTAATCCAGTGTATATCGTTGGCTCTGCAACGGGAAAGGACGGTATTCAAGGAGCTTCTTTTGCTTCCAAAGACATCACGGCGGAAAGCGCAGACGATTTACCTGCAGTTCAAGTGGGAGATCCTTTCCAAGAGAAGTTGTTGTTGGAAGCGACGCTGGAATTGGCGGCAACGGATGCGGTACGTGGTATGCAAGACATGGGCGCGGCAGGCATCACCTGTTCAACTTCTGAAATGTCTGCAGCAGGAGAGGTGGCCATGGACATTCACTTGGACAAAGTGCCTTTGCGTCAGCAAGACATGGAGCCCTTTGAAATCTTGTTGAGTGAATCTCAAGAGCGGATGCTGGTTGTCGTTGATAAGGGCCAGGAGGCTTTGGTAGAGGGCATCTTTGACAAATGGGACTTGCATGCTGTAGAAATTGGTGTGGTCACTGAAGGCAATCAATTGCGTTACTTCAAGGACGGAGAGCTTGTTGCAGAGGTTCCCGGTGATACGTTGGTGTTAGGCGGAGGCGCACCGGTCTATGACCGAGAGTATGCAGAGCCAGCATGGTATGCAGAAGCACAGGCATGGAACCCCGATACCGTTCCCGTTCCGACGATTGAGGAAGCGATGGCCATAGCAGAACAACTCGTGGAGAACCCGAACATCGCATCGAAACGATGGGTTTGGGAGCAATACGATAGCATGGTTGGAACCTTGAACCGCAACACCAATCGTCCATCTGATGCGAGTGTCGTACGTGTTCGTGGGACAGAAAAAGCGTTGGCGCTGACCGTGGATTGCAATGCACGATACGTGGACATGGATCCTGAAATTGGAACTGCCATTGCCGTTGCTGAAGCTGCGCGAAATATCAGTTGTACCGGAGCGGTACCGAGTGCGATTACGAACTGTTTGAATTTTGGCAATCCCCACAACCCTGAGGTGTATTGGCAGTTTGTACACGCTATTCAAGGGATGAGCCGCGCTTGCCGTCACTTCAATACGCCGGTCACTGGCGGGAATGTGAGCTTTTATAACCAATCGGCTCAACCGGATGGTACCGCAATTGCAGTCTTTCCAACCCCAACCATTGGGATGGTGGGAATCATGGAAGACAGAAAGCATCACATGTCACTCGATTTTAAAGAGAAGGGCGAGCTGATTTTCTTGCTTGGAGAATCCACTTCGTGCATCAATGCCTCGGAGTATTTGAGCTCAATTGTAGGAGTCAAAAAATCACCGGCACCTCATTTCAATATTGACGCGGAGGGGAAAGTTCAGGAGTGTGTCCGAACGGCGATTCATAGAGGGTGTATCGAAGCCGCGCACGATGTGGCGGATGGAGGTTTGTTCGTTTCTCTTTTGGAGATGGCCATGCCCAACGGTTTGGGCTTTGATATCGTCACGGATGATGAGATTCGTTTGGATGCCTTCTTGTTTGGTGAGGGCCAAAGTCGCATCGTGGTCACATGCACGGAAATGCAGCAAGACACCTTGTTAGACGCCATTGAAGAATATAACATTCCAGTGGTGTTGCTAGGCCACGTGACAAAAGGGAAAATTGAAATTGACAATCACGCTTTTGGCTTTTGTGCAGAATGGCGTAACACGTTTGACAATGCCTTGGAAGAGGAAATGATGGGATAAGAATTTTAAACAAGCTCATACGAATGTCTCTGAAATCACGTTCTGATTGCCCATGAAAAACTGGCTCCTATTCCTATTTAGTCGAACGTTTTTAAGGGCGGTCTATCGCTTGGGCTGGGTCTGGGCGATTGTGCTCGGAGGGATGTGGGTTTTCTTGCATTTTTATAGCCGCCATGGGGAGTCTATGGAGGTTCCGGAAATACGGGGTTTGCTACTTCAGGATGCTACGGAAAGTTTGAATGCATTGGGGTTAGAAGTGATTCATTTGGACAGTGTTTACAGTCGAGAGGGTCGGGCTTTCGAAGTAATCGAACAAATGCCGCCACCGGGGTCCGGAATAAAATCGGGCAGAAAAATATATGTAAGTACATACCGAAGCACCCCTCCCAACGAACGAGTAGGTGTATCGGAAGGCCAAGATTTGGCCATTGCTCGCATCATCTTAGAGAACAAAGGATTTCAAGTGGAAGAACGCATGGAGCCCAATGTTTCACTGGTGGGTAGGGTTATCCGGGTTGAAAACAGAAGAGGGAACATGTTGTCGGTGGATAGCCGAATCCCTCGAGGCAGCCGTGTTAGGCTTATTTCAGGCACAACAACAGATGAATTGGTCTCAATTCCCAACCTGATTGGACAGCCGCTCGACTCGGCGCGGCACCAGCTGACACTTGCTCAATTGAGCCTTGGTTTGGTCGAATATTCCACGTCATGTGAGGATGCTTCGGACTCCTTGAATTCCCGCGTACTCAATCAGCATTTGAGAGCGACCAATGTCAAAAAAGTGCCGGCTGGCACAGAGTTAGATTTGTACCTTGGTCTACCGGGAGATGCCTCAAAAAGGGGCCCTCGTAACAATTGAATTTCATTCGCATGCAAAGGGTTAACATTACATCGATTCAATCTCACGCCGTCTTGGTGATGGCAGTATGCTGGGCAGTTGGATCATGCCGCCCAGCCATAGCGCAGTCGACATTGCCTGTGCAGCAGACGGAGGTTGAAGAGCGGAATGTGTCAGTAGAGCAAGAGCGAGATTTGCAATTTGTTGCTATGCCCAAGGGGAAGCGTACTTCGCATCAGGCGGGTAACGTCTCTGTGCTGCCACGAGGAGGGAGTATGTCCTTGCCATTTTTCGACGATTTCTCCACGCCTTCATTGCCCAATAGTGAAGGAGCAGGATACGAATTTTACCACCATTGGTCGGACACTTCAGCCCGCATTACACAGACTTTTGCGATAGGGGCTCCCACCATCGGTGTGGCCACGTTGGATGGTTTGAATGCATCGGGATATCCGTACAGTTTTGTTGATGTGAATACGCCCGGCTGGTGCGATACGTTGACGTCGTTGCCACTAGCGCTCAATGGCTACTTCCCTGAATCCAATGTACACGTGATGTTTTATGTTGAAGGAGGAGGACTGGGCAATGCTCCAGAACCTTTTGAAGACAAGTTGATTCTGGAGTTCAAGTCCGTGGATGATGTTTCAGGAGAGGTTTTTTGGACTGAAGTGTGGTCAACGGATAGTGTGTCTTCTGTTTCGTTCGAACGCTTTTTTGTTCCTGTCGATCAGCCCATGCATTTAACGAATGGATTTCAATTTCGTTTTCGGAATTATGGAGCGATGGGAGGAAATGTTGATTTGTGGCACATCGACTATGTGCTTCTGAATGATCAGATTGATCCTGAAACCTTTGAGGTGGTCAGTGAGGTAGCCATTATGCGACCTGAGAATACATTGCTTCGTGATTTCACGCGCATGCCATGGACTCATTTTCAAGAAAACCCGGTGTTCTTTATGCGCGATAGTTTGACGCTATTGCAACGCAATTTGAGTACGACACAAGCGGACAATGTGTTTACTGGCTTTTCAGTGCGATACGAGGACAACACAATGGAATTCCCGAATTTCTTTCAGAACACAAACGTGCTCCCTGAAAGTGTCTTTACCACAGGGATGTACATTGGAAGCAACCCACAAGGCGATGACTTCGTCTTCGACGACACCGTCAATGACACCTGCGCCATATTTGATGTGAGCTTCTGGGAAAGCAGTATTGGGTTGCTCCACACTGAAAAAGTAGGCGTCGTGGACAACGATAGTATTGCCTTTCAGCAAGTCTTCTCGAACGATTATGCGTATGACGATGGCTCTGCTGAAAAAGCGTACTCCTTGACGGCGACAGGAGGAAAGTTGGCGGTTCGTTTTCCTATAGCAGAGCCAGATACCTTGTTGGGGTTGGCCATCCACTTTACACCGTACTACACCAATTCGGATTTGGAAACGTTTTTGCTTCGCGCATGGAGTGATAGCTCCGGTATGCCGGCTCAACAACTAGGTGAGAATTACGAATTTCATACACCTCAATATTTTACGGACGGCTACGATTTGTTTGCCTTCTACGCATATGATGACCCGATTCCGGTCGACGGGATTGTTCATGTGGGATTGGTCCAAGCCAACGATGCCATGCTCAACTTTGGGCTGGATAAAAACACCAACGCCAATCTCGGAGAGGTGCATTATCAACTCGGTCTCGGTGGTTCTTGGATTTCATCCGAAATTCCAGGAACGGTCATGATCCGCCCTGTATTGCGCGCAGGAAAAGAGGAAATTTGGTCAGCAATAGAGGAGCCGAATGGGTTGGATCGCGCACTTTACGTCTATCCCAATCCTTCGGCAGCAGGCACACTCAATGCGGTGGTTCAGCTCCCTGGAAATTGGGAGTTGTGGAATGTGCACGGTCAACGGGTAGATGCAGGAAATTGGGTTACCCCAGGACTGCACTCCATTTCAACGATGAATAGGGCTCCAGGAATCTATATCCTGCAGCATAGCGAGGGGTTCTCAGCACGTGTTCTGATTCAATAATATGGTAGAAGATTTACCGCCCAATTTAGGGGCAGAAGAGACCGAGACTGAAGAGCTTTTTGAACACCACCGATTGGTTGCGGACGCAGGTCAGCAACCTCTTCGAGTCGATAAATTTGTAACGAATTTGATCGGACAAATGTCACGATCGAAGTTGCAAACAGCAGCGAAATCGGGATATGTCCGTGTAAACGGCGAATCGGTTAAGCCTAACTTTAAGGTAAAGAGTGAGGATGTCGTCACCGTAGAGTTTCCCAAACCAGTTCGGATCTTTAAGCTGATACCGGAACAAATGGACTTGGAGATTCTACATGAAGATCCCGAAGTGCTTGTCTTGGTCAAACCGGCCGGGATGGTAGTTCACCCAGGCAATGGAAATTACACGGGCACCTTGGTGCATGGAGTGGCCTGGCATTTGATGCAGCAGCACGTTGAATTGCCTCCGGATACATCGACTCCTTTAAAGCGAGAGGATGATGTGGAAAGCATTCCGCGTCCGGGTTTAATTCATCGATTGGACAAGGACACGACGGGTGTAATGGTCTTAGGGAAGACGGAGCAGGCCATGGCCCATCTCAGCCTCCAATTTTTTGAACGTACGGTAGAACGGCGCTATTTGGCATTGGTGTGGGGTGACTTGGATGAGGATGGAACCATTGAAGGACACATCGGCCGAAATCACCGAGACCGCAGAGTCCAAACCGTATTCCCAGATGGTCATGAAGGCAAGCATGCTGTAACCCATTATTCGGTGCTCGAACGTCTGGGTCCCGTTACATTGGTTGAATGCAAACTGGAAACAGGGCGCACGCATCAAATCCGCGTGCACATGCAGCACATGGGGCATCCGTTGTTTGGCGATGTACAGTACGGAGGGAACAGACCCGTTAAAGGGGTTCTAGGAGGGAAATACCGCTCTTTCTTGCATAACTGCTTCGAGATTCTCCCGAGGCAAGCATTGCATGCGCGTTCATTGGTGTTTACACACCCTGAAAGCGGGGATCGAATGGCATTCGAAACCCCATTGCCAGAAGACTTTGAGCAGATTTTGGATCGTTGGAGATCCTATCTCGCTTGATCCGAGTCGCTTGATTAGCGGCGTCGGGAGATGTGATCCAACGCGCGCTCAAAAGACGTGCGCGTATCGATGGATTTCGCGAACGTGAACTGAATCGTGCCGTACGAATCGTTGGTCTCCGGGTTTCCTCTATAGGTGCCGCCTTCGCTGTATCGGTGGTTGCCTACATTTCCTGTTCCAGGATCATTGATGGACGCAATCACAGCCTCGCTTGATTGGCTGCTGATCGCTTCTGCCAGAGGCGTCAGTGCAGTTGGATCGGCGTACATGCCTGAAATGTCATCGAGGTAATCGGTGAACGTGCCTCTCCAGGAAGCTTCTACTCCCATGGTCCAGCCATTGCCCATTCCAAATTCCATTCCGATTCCCAATGGTATCGCTGCTATAATGGTTGCGTATTCTTCCACTTGGCCTTCCGTGCGCAATGGGCGCAAGTCGAACCAACGATCGCCCCACTGGTTGTCTGGATCGTGTGTGACCCGTGCTTGTGGATTGTGCAATACGCCATAACATCCTGTGAACACAAAGACATTGAAGGAGAGCCTTCCGGGTCTTGTGTAATCGCGCATGCCCTGTCGATTGGAGATACTGAAGACCGTGAAATCACTTCGAAATCCAAATTCAAACATGCGATTGCGAAAGTTAAGGTTCCGAGCTTGTCGCGCTGGGTCCTCCGCATTGCTATCTGACTGGCGGATATGCACGTAGTTGACTTCACCTGATACACGGACGCGATCATTGGCCGCATACCTCAGAAACACCCCTGCAGAGGGTGATGTGGTAATGATGTTGGCGTCTAAGACAGAGGCCCGAGGATCGAACTTTCCTCCAATTTCACCGAGATAATTGGACCCTCCAATATGGAATCCTGCGGATAGTGGAGAGGACTGACCGCATGCGAAGACTGCCATAGCGGACATAACAAAAGATAGGACGAATGACTTCATATGATGCATACGACGAAATTCCGCTAAGGGTTGCGTCTACGAAAGCGTATAATGCAGATTCTGACTGGACTTATGCACAGAGCTTTTCAACAAAATCTACCATATAATCAACTAAACTCTTCGAGTAAAACGCCCGTTTCGGTCCATGTTTCCATGGCTTCGTTGAGCTCTCGTTGAACCGTTTCGTACTGGTAGGCAAGTTCTGTCAACCGCTGCCGATTGTTTGTATCTACACCGGCGATTTCGGCGTCCAAAGCTTTGGTTTCGGCCTCTTTAGATTGGATAATCCCCTCTTGTTTTTTAAGCTGGTTGCGCAACTTACGTTCAAGCTTACCACGCGTTTTTTTCTCAGCATAGCTGAGGCCATCGTCTGGGGTGTTGCTCTTGGCCTGCTGTTGCGTGTCGGTAGACTTTTTCTTCGGATCCTTAGAAATGTGAATGTTCTGGGCCTTTCCCGCTTCATACGCACGGATGCTTGCCGCGTGTTTGGCGTGCAAGAACTGCTTGATGTCACCGATGTATTGCTTTAATCCCGTAGGCGTGACTTCATAAACGAGCTCCGTTAAATCTGAAAGAAAATCCCGATCATGGGACACAACAATCAATGTGCCGTCATAAGCGCGTAAAGCATCTTTCAAAACGCCTTTAGCACGAATGTCCAAGTGGTTGGTAGGCTCGTCAAGAATGAGAAGATTGTAGGGGTGTAAGAGCAGTTTGCACAAAGCCAATCGTGCTTTTTCACCACCCGAAAGGACCTTCACTTTTTTCTCAGCATCGTCCCCTGAAAATAGGAATGCGCCCAAGATGCTTCTCAGTTGACTGCGAATATCACCAACGGCAACTTCGTCGAGCGTTTCAAAAACGGTGAGGTTGCCATCCAACTCTTCGGCCTGGTTTTGAGCGTAGTAACCGATGTCAACGTTGTGACCAATATTCATCTCGCCTTCAGAGGTCTCGAGATCCATAAAAATCCGAGTCAGCGTTGTTTTTCCAGCTCCATTTTTACCAACGAGGGCAACTTTTTCTTGTCTCGCTAAGATGAAGTCGAGATTTTTAAAGACCTGAAGCTCACCGAAAGATTTACTGAGGTTGGAAGATTCGATGCTCACTTTTCCGGAGCGCGGGGCTTTGGGAAATCGAAAGCGAATGTCCTGCTTGTCTGCCGAGTCGACTTCAAGTCGTTCGAGTTTGTCGAGCTTCTTAATCAAGGATTGAGCGAAGGCTGCTTTGTTCTTCTTCGCTCTGAACTTATTGATCAGGATCTCGGTCTCTTCAATGTATTTCTGTTGGTTTTTAACCGCTTGTTCTTGTCGGGCACGGTCGTCTTCTCTCCATGCCTGATAGGCTGTGAAGGATGCCTTGTGATCGAAAAGCTTGAGCGGTGTAATTTCTACTGTGCGCGTGGTCAGGTTGTCCAAAAACGTCCTGTCGTGAGAAATCAAAATGATTCCACTCGAAGATTGCATCAGGAAATTCTCCAACCATTCGATGCTTTCGAGATCTAAATGGTTGGTCGGCTCATCCAATAACAGCAAATCTGGATTGCGCAACAAGAGCTTGGCGAGTTCAACGCGCATCTTCCATCCTCCAGAGAACTCACTCATTTTCCGATCCATGTCGGACGATGAAAAGCCAAGACCTTGCAGGATCCTTTGTACTTGCTCTTCTAGGCTTGAACCACCGATCAAGTCGATGCGTTCATTCGCGCTAGTCAAATCTTCAATGATTTGCGCATACTCCTTGGATTCGTAGTCTTCCCGTTCGCTGAGTTGCTTGGACAGCTCCTCGACTTGCTTCTCTAAATCTTTGGCCTCCTCAAAAGCACTGCTGGCCTCTTCAATGATCGTGGCGTTTTCATTGTGTACCATCTCCTGAGCGAGGTAACCAATTTGTGCGCCGTTCGGCATGATGATGTTGCCCGTGGTCGGCTTTGTCTCACCCGCAATAATGCGGAGAAGCGTCGACTTTCCGGCTCCGTTGCGACCTACAAGACCAACCCGCTCTCGTTTTCCAACGAAAAGATCCAGGGATTCAAAAAGAGTGCGTTGTCCAAAGTGGACAGAGACGTTGGAAATATTCAGCATACGTGGTGCAAAGGTCGGTCATCAATTGGCATAAAAAAAAAGCCGACTCCACGTGGAATCGGCTTTTTATGCAGTTGCAATTTTCTTAATAATGCCATAAATCATGTTCCAGCAAGAACAAGTCGTGTTTGATGCGCTGTGATTCAGCTAGGGCATCGAGTCCGAGAGCATAGCTCGCGATCGAACGGTCGTATACGTTGGACTCTTTTACGATGAAGCTGTTGAAGAATCGCTTCTGAAATAAATCTTCGAACGTACGTCTTTGCGAGTCGTTCATCGGATTGTAAGCTTCCGCATTGGCGAATACATAACGACACTCTGGGTAGTATAACCAGAATAGCGTTTGAGGGGCTTTCAATTCGCCTTCTTCATCAGTTTCTTGCCAAAGCGGCGCGATCCCTATGATCCGAACATACCGTTCTCCTCGTTGACGATCCCAAATCCAATCTTCCTTCACGAGGTACTTTGTGATCGCTTGGGATTCAATTGGACGTTGTTCTGGACGGTCTCCAATCTTCTCTCCTGTGTCCAAATCAAACTCTGGAATCAACACTGTAGGGTTGAGTACAGAATCGACCTGGTTGGGTGAAAAGGGATATCGGAACTCGTCATCATCACCAGCAGGACCGGTGCTGTAAGCAACCAAAGAGCCTTCAACCAATAACGCTTGACGAATCACATCGAAAAGACTCTTGCGATCAGCGATGGGCTTGACAGGATAGTAGAACGGATGGTTCATTTTCTCGCGTAAATCCACCTGTTGCCAGATTCTTTTGGTGTACATCACATCGGCCTCACGGAGATACGGGTAAGGCACAACTCGTTTGGTGATATTGGATTCCTTAACGTAGGCCCCGTCAAGAACATTGGATACCTGTGCTGTACTCGTCAGGACGAATAAGCAAGAGATCATCATCAAAAGTGAAGAAGTGTATACTCGCATGTTTTCTGATTTTATCAGGATACTTTCAATTTCATTGGGGCAAGCTGACGTTCAGTGCCGTCGGGCATAGAAACGACGATGTCCTCAATGTAAATAACATTTCCACGACCTACGCGCTTCAAAAGTTCGCTCATGTCAGATGACAAGCGATTGCTATTTGATTTTTTCTCGACCAATGTTCCGTCACGGCTAACTGAGATACTGAAGCTCTTAACGGTAACTTTTACATCGAAGTCAAAGTTTTCCATTTTCGCACTGACACCCGGAGCTCCGAGGAGCGTGTTCTTACTAATCAAACGATCAGAGGGTGTTTTGCCTGCAAAAGAGGGGACTGGATCAGGAATTCTTTTGACACGAAAATCGCGTGCAGGTAAGGTTTTCTTCGACCCATCAGGCATTGTCGCAGTTACTGTAATCTTCGCTTCGGTGACTTTTCCTGGATCGACAACGTATGAGCCATCAGGCTGCTTTTTGATTTTGTTGTCCCCGCTAATCCGAACTTCAAGAGCGTCACCGGCTACTCCGGGAACAGAAACTTCAACCGGATTGGGCAGTCCACGATAGAAGACATTCATTTTCGTTGGAGAGACCACGAGGGCGGGCTCTGCTACAGTGAATGAAGGCGTATAAAATGGATACGGTTCAATGTTTCCGTCTGGTCCTTGGAACCGAATGAGTCCCTTGTAATTGACATCGCCCAATGCCATGCCCTTTGTTGAAATACGAAGCTTACCTAAACCATCTGTTCCAATCGGAAGAGATTCGATGCTTGCAAAGTCCAACATTGAAGAATCTCTTCCGTTGAATTTCTGTGCATCGACGTAAAATTCAGGAGGGTTGGTCCCGTCAAAAGCAGCGAGCAACACATTCGCTCGGAAACTATCACCTCGTAAGATGTAGTTTGATTCCGGAACGACTAGGGGGAGCAGGTTGGTGAATTTGTAAGACTTCGCGTCCACACTCCCAAGCAGCCACGACAAGATGTCTTCCTGAATGTCTTGAATGTCCAAAGTCATCTTGGTCATCAAAGGCATGACTGCCGCCAGCGGCACGTCATAGAAATTAGCAGCTTCCCAAAGGACTTCTTTGCCATCTTCCATTTCAGTCCCAAACAGGAACGTTTCATCAAGTTGTTCCAAAAGATTCGGAGGCAATGTTCGGGTCACGCCTTGATTGTCTTTGAACGATATGGCTTTGAGTTCATCTCGATACGACTCCATGCTTTGTCGCAGTTGCAGAGCAGTCCACTCACCTTCCTTTGGGGCGTTGGGTGCTCCTCCGACCATGAACTCGGTCAACGCCATGTATTCATCTTTCTGAGCGATGTACGCTAGATTCAGTACGGTATCTCGTCCGTTCTCATCCTTGCCTAAAAAGCCATCAAAATTGGTGGCTTCTTGTTCCTTATAATCGCCGGTTGATGAAGCCATCGCGCGCGCTTTCAATTCCATGATGTATGCAATCAAGTCATCGGACGACTTATTCACTTTGGTAGCTTGATCACGAAAAGGCTTTACTTTTTCTTGATTCTGGGCGTACTTGACTTCCAGTTCAGTATTGGTCTCGTTTACTTTGGCACTCAAGGTTCCTTGGGTGGTAAGTAGACTATTTTCCACTTTAACGAAGCCGTTTAAGACTTCTTTGGATATGTTCAAGGCGAGCAGAGCGGTGAGTACGAGGTACATCATCCCGATCATTTTCTGCCTTGGTGTTTCTTTTCCTCCAGCCATGTGTTTGTTTTTAGCTATGGTTTGAACAAGGCATTAACCCTGCTTGCCCATGGCATTCAACATGTTGGAATAGACCGTGTTGAGAGAAGCCAAATTCTTAGACAACTGCGCGATGTTTTCTTTATACAATTTGGTATCCTCGATGGAGTCGCCCAAATTCTTAACCAATTCGCCCATGTTGCTGTAGAGTTCTTTGTTGACAGCAAGCTGCTCCAGTTGAGAACCGTACATATCGTTTAAAGAAGTCAAGTTTTCGGTCATGGTCTTCATTGCGGTACCTACAGAATCACCTAAAACTTGCGCGTCTTTCAGACCGGTGAGCGATTCGCTTACAGCGCCATAATTATCTGCAAGTTCGTTAACGCGTTTGGAAGCTGAACTCAGCGCATCTCCGTAATCCTGAGCGGCGGTAGATACATCTGAGGCTTTGCCCATTTTTTCTGCTTGATCTCCTAGATGGCGCATGCCATCACTTAAACGATCGAGTAAGGCAGGCTCAATATTGGCTTCAGCAAGCATATCGTCAAGTTGCCCCGTAATGGTCCCTTTCTTTGGCTTAGAACCATCGGCAGGAGTAGCTAATTCGGGATAAACCAATGACCAATCGGGCTCTTCATGTGGCTTCTCGAATGCAGAGAAGAAGAAGATAATGGCTTCTGTTCCCAAACCTAACACCAACATAGGACCTGCACCAGGCCAGTGTTGAATTTTAAATAATGCTCCTATAATAACGACAGATGCTCCAATGCCGTACATCTTCGCCATCAAATTCTTCCAGCCTTTGCTTCCTGGTTTCATGCTCTATTACGCTCTAAGTGGTTTCAATTCTATATTCAATGCGGTCATCAATGCTGAGTCATTGATGGTTTGACCGACTTTTAATTCCATTCTTCGGGATCACCGCTCTTACCTCGTCCGAGGTAACTCATGACGCTTCGAAAGCCGACATATGCCTTGCTGGTGTCTCTGTATTCAAAAGAACGTGTTCCAGTCTGACAATAGTATCCAATGTCTTTCCAAGAACCGCCTCGAATGACCTTGCGATGCAATGCAGGAGGGTCATCAACAGTGGCATTGTATGCATATTCAGGACTCAAGTCATGAGCAAACTCATAGACCGTTTCGTCGTAGGCCGTACTTGTCCATTCTGAAACGTTGCCTGCCATTTGATACAGTCCATAGTCATTCGGAGTGAAGCTAGCAATCGGCACGGTATAATCGCCACCGTCTTCCACATAGTCACCTCGCATTGGCTTGAAGTTAGCGAGCGGACATCCTTGTGCATTCCTCATATACGGTCCGCCCCAAGGATAGGGACTCAACTCCAATCCGCCCCGCGCAGCGTATTCCCATTCGGCTTCAGTAGGAAGACGAAAACGAGATACATCGGACTGGCCATTTTTACCGCGCCATTCATTCATTATTTGCGTTCTCCAGGCATTGAATGCCTTCGCTTGACTCCAGGTGACACCAACGACTGGATAATCATCAAAGGCCGGATGCCAGAAATACTTATCAGCCAAAGGTTCATTGAATCCATAGGAGTAGTCACGCACCCACACCAACGTGTCAGGATAAATGTTAATGGTCTCCTCGATGACGAATTGTGATCGATCTCCATGACCGCGAATGGAGTGAAGCTGGTTTAGGCTATTGACCTCTCCAAATTCTTCATCTTGTGTTTCTTTACTCGCAGCGGCATCGAAATTGATCCACCAGTAGCGGTAGTTTAATTTCCGCGTATCAAATTCTGCACGGTTGTAGAATTGATCAGAACCTTGCAGGAAATACTCATCGTAGAGTAAATCAAAAATATCCTCGTCTTCCCAGTTGATTTCAGTCTCCCAATTGAGAATGTATCCTTTATCAATGAAGCGATCCAGCTCACGGCCCAGATTGTCTTCGGCATTGAAGTAGGCTTCTTGGTCGTCTTCAGCTAACGTGTTACGGAAAAGAGAGTCCTTCACATACGTGACGAACTGACGGTATTCGTTGTTTGATATTTCATGCACGTCGGCATAAAATGCAGGAACCGTAACCGTTTTTGATCGCGTGTTTAACGCGAAAGGAACGTCTTGGTCGCTTGGTCCCATGGTGTAAGACCCGAGATGGATGTAATTCATCCCATACGGGTTGACTTGAATCCACTGTTCTCGAGGTATGACACCGACGAGTTCCCCTTGGGGGCCAGCATAACAGCCCACTAAAGTGGAGGCGGCTATGAGTATGATGAGGATATTTTTCATTTTGCTTGCAGGCTAGTATCCAGATGAAGTGTACGTGTAATAACCGAAAAGAGTTGCTCTTTCGTATGTCACACTAGAGAAAACGAGGATTCGCTAATCGGTTTATGGCAGGAATCGTCTGGAATTTGAAACAGTAGCTTAGGAAAACTTCGTGAGAGCCATCGGAGTAATTACTAAGTTCAGAAGTCGTGGCGTCGTAGGAATATCCCAAGCGAAAAACTTGCTTGGAGTAGCTGTTTCTCTGCTTGTCTTCCATGGCGTACTCGATGCCAATGGTAGGAGCGACGGCATCTCCCGGTCGGTATGAAACACCGGCCCAAATCATGTTGTCCCAAAGAACATTCACATTGATGTCTTGAATGGTTGCGCTAAAATCTGTTTTTGCCAAGACGTTGGCTCGCAAAACCAAATAGTCTCCATCCAACGGGTAGTCGTAGCCGCCCATGAAGTAAAGGTGACGCCGCGGATTGATGCTCAGTCCTTCGAGCTCTTGTTCGAGCAGATGAGTCGCTGATATCCCTGCGTAAAAAGAACCTGGCTTGCGAATGAAGATTCCGAAGTCCACGTCAATGGCACTGGAACTCGTTTCATTATCCGGTATCGCTGAATCCAGCATGTAATCATCAATTGCGATCCAATCGTTGCCCAGCGTTTTGCTGAACATAGAAGCTGCTAAACCAACACTTACGATGGCGCCATTGGACAAAGGCTCCAAGTGGTACGCATATCCAAGACGAGCCATGTTGTTGGTTTCTTGTCCCAGCGCATCATTGTAAAATGAGAGCAAGACACCTCCTTTCAATTGGTCGACAAAAGTATGGGCAGTCAACATGGATGTATTCGGGTCACGATCCAGTCCCTGCCATTGATTTCGGTAATTACCCGAGACACAAGTGAGGTCACTATTTCCAGCAACTGCAGGGTTGAACGAGGCAGGTTCCATGAACCACTGAGTGAATTGCGGGTCTTGTTGTGCGTGGATCGATGTGCCGTATGCGGCAATAGCACAAACCAAAAGGAGATAGCGATTCATATTAACTAATTGTGTTTCAGCAGGTTAAGTGCAGATAGGTCTGCGCTCAAGAACGCTAATATAGAGAAATTCGTAAACTTGGAGGACGCAGTCTTTAAATCTCCTTGATTTCTGCTGCGTTTTCTGTCCCAAAATCTCATCCTAACCGCTGAAATGTGTTCCACCAGCGATCGGGCATTTCACCTTTTGACGCAGATTCGTAATCGCGATATGAGCAGCTGACGAAGTGTGATCGTTGCATTTGATTGCCTTTTTTCAAGGGATAGGGGACCTCCATCCACCACCGATCACTGCGTCCGCTTTTGTGGAAAATCACAGCTTGATCAACCTCTGCTAGGTCAACGACATAGCGTGTGTATTCTTCAACGGAACACTTGGGGTAGTCTGCTTTTTGAGCGAAAATCCCGTCAAGAGCATGCCAGAGGATTTGACCCGCGAGTTGGGAGCCGTGGTCTCGGTTGTCAAGCGAACGGTTGTGCTCGAAAATTCCGAACACCTTGAGGCGGTCGCTCATGCCTGCGTAGCGAGCCAGTTGACAGGCTGAGGCAGCGCTGAGCCCATTTGGGCCGGCATGTGCATGAGCCGGGTGGTCTGACGCGCGAATCACCCCGCAATCAATGGAGACCAAGTCTGCATCTCGCAGGATGGGTTCCATTTCTTCTATATTTCCTTGAACGGTACCAAGCCGTAATGCCTCGAATTGCATTTTTTCAAGCAACTCGAGGGTGTCGGGATCGGTGAGGTAGCCTTGATGACCCAGATTGGTGTAGTTAAACAGGAAGTTGGGCTCATGAAGAATGACATCGTTCATGAAGTTCAGGGATGTGACGTGTTCGGGGTCTGCACCGAAGTCGAGGCGAGCATCCAATGTGACGACCTGTGCAGGCTGTCCCAGAATTTCAAGTGCCTTGTACAATGACACGGTCAGGTCCTGTCCTCCTCCGATTACCAGCGGGATGATTCCCATTTGAATCAGCTCAGAGGCGACTGATTCCACAGCAGCGGCTGTATCCTCTTCAGTTAAACCTGGTCGGAGGTCGCCAAGATCTACGGTTGCTTGCCAACTGCCATGTGGTGTTAGGCGATAGAGGCACTCTCGAATTGCTTGAGGAGCGTCAGCACACCCTTCGTTGTCTCCCGATCGTCGTCCATCGAGTATGCCAAACAATGCCACTCGGACCCCTTCCAATTCCGGGCGGTGGTCAAATCGATGCACATCGATGCGATCCGCGATCCGCTGCGAACCCTCGGCATTTGTATAGTGAGGTGTGTGAACCGATTCAAAAAGATCATAAATACCATCCGTCATGCAGCGAAGTTCATCGATTCGAAGTCCCTTTGATGCGGTGCATTCAAAAGGTTGCTGACACGGTGGGGTGGATTGCGACGCGGCTAATCGAGGCGATCAGCTCTTTTTCCGTCCCTTTGAGCGCGGTGGTTTCTTTGCGTGCTCTTCAATCAATTCTTGTGCTCGCGCCCAGTCGATCGCATGGGCATCCTCGGTTTTTGGAATGGTGACGTTCTTCTTGCCGTTCTTGATATACGGGCCATAACGCCCCTCTAAGATGCGCACCGTCTCGTCTTCTTCAAAAACCTTGATCAACGCTTTGGCATCAGCCTCTATCTTGGCCTTGACCAACTCAATGGCTCGCTCAAGTGTGATCGTGTAAGGATCATCGTCACTGTCCTTTTTCAAGGATACGAACTTGCCGTCATACCGCACATAGGGTCCGAATCTTCCGATAGCGGCCACCACAACCTTGTCTTCAAACTCCCCAAGTTTACGAGGCAACTTGAATAAGTCCAGGGCCTCGTCCAAGGTGATTGTTTCCAATTTTTGATGTGGAAGTAAGGAGGCGAATTCCTTTTCTTCATCATCGGAAGCTCCAATTTGAGCGATTGGACCATAGCGTCCAATCCGAACCAAGATGGTTTTTCCTTTTTCCGGGTGCTCGCCTAAAATGCGCTCACCTGACGCCCGTTCTGCGTTCTCCGACGTTTCTATGACATTGAGCTTGAACCCATCGTAGAAGTTTTTCAACATGTGCCGCCAGTCCATCTCTCCCTGGGCGATGATGTCAAACTTCGCTTCCACGTCTGCCGTGAAATTGAAATCCATGATCTCCTCGAAATGCTTGATCAAGAAGTCGTTCACAACCATTCCAATGTCCGTTGGAAACAATTTAGATCGTTCAACACCCGTATTCTCGGTGTCGGTTCGGGGGGTCACTGTGGTCTTTACCAGTTCGAGAACACGGTAGTTTCTTGGAGTGCCGTCTTGGTCTCTTTTCTCAACATAGCCACGGTTTTGGACCGTACTGATTGTAGGAGCATACGTGGATGGTCGTCCAATCCCGAGTTCTTCAAGGTTCTTCACGAGGCTGGCCTCGGTATAGCGCGGAGGGTGCTTGCTGAATCGTTCAGTAGCAACAATGCGATCGCGATCCATGACTTGATCGACTTCCATCGCAGGCAGCCGGTCTTTATCCTGCTCTTCGCCTTCATCATCCGTGCCCTCCAAATACAATTTGAGGAAACCATCGAATTCAATCACCTGCCCTTTGGCTGTGAAAACTTCAGGTCGAGTGGATACATTGATAATTGCCGTGGTGTTCTGAAGCTTGGCATTCGCCATTTGTGATGCAACAGTCCGTTTCCAGATCAAGTCGTACAAACGTTGCGCATCGCGCTCTCCTTGAACTTCCTTGCTCGCTAAAACGGATGGTCGGACTGCCTCGTGCGCCTCTTGTGCGCCTTTTGCTTTCTTCCCGGTGTATTGTCTGCGTTCTTGATACTGCGTACCATAAAGGTCTCCGATGACTTTCTCTGCATGTTCAAGGGCGAGATCACTCAAGTTGGTACTGTCTGTACGCATGTACGTGATGTGGCCTGCTTCGTAGAGTGTTTGCGCCACACGCATTGTCTTCAAAACGGAAAAGCCCAGTTTTCTGGAAGCCTCTTGTTGCAACGTTGAAGTGGTAAACGGAGCAGCAGGCTTGCGGCTCGCAGGCTTCGTTTCAATGGAAGAAACGGTATGCGTAGCTGGAGCACTTTCTTCCAAAAAAGCAAGCGCTTCTGCCTCGGTCTTGTAGCGCTTATTCAAAACAGCTTTTACGGGCAAACCAGCAGACTGGAATTCGCCAACGACCCGAAAAGAGGCTTCTGAGTTGAAGCGCATAATTTCTCGTTCGCGATCAACAATGATGCGGACAGCGACCGATTGAACCCGACCGGCACTGAGTCCCGGTTTGATTTTTTTCCACAAAACAGGACTGAGGTCGAAACCGACAAGCCGGTCTAATATTCGCCGAGCTTGTTGCGCATTCACCAAGTCGATATCGACTTTTCGGGGATGTTCAATGGACTTTAGAATCGCAGACTTCGTGATTTCCGAGAAGACGATTCGACGGGTGTTTTCCTGCGTTAGTTTCAGTGTTTCGTACAAGTGCCAAGAGATGGCCTCCCCCTCACGGTCCTCGTCCGTCGCGAGCCATACCACATCCGCCTTTTTCGCGGCTTTCTGCAATTCTTTGACCAACTGTGCTTTGTCTTCAGAGACGACATAGTTCGGTTCGAAACCCTTTTCGATGTCAATGCTTCCGTTGCCTTTTGCAAGATCTCGGATGTGTCCGTAACTCGATTTTACGGTGAAGTCTTTGCCCAAATACCCTTCAATGGTTTTTGCTTTGGCAGGTGACTCGACGATGACTAAATTTTTTGACATGGGGGAATTGAAAGCGGTCGCAAAGAAACGGATGGAATGCTGACGAATGCAAAGTCAATTGAAATTGTTGCGCTTATTTTGGGCTTTCGCTTTGAGTTGACCGGTTGAATTAAAATGCGTTTGAGTCTTATGAGATTATGAAAAAACACCCTTTTCTTTCTTGGGAACGATGGTTAGTCGGATGGTGTCTTGTCATTCTCACGGTAGTTTACCTCTTGCCGGAAGTAGGTTTAAAGCTGCCTTATGGGATGCATCAATGGCGTCAATGCGATGCTTACTCGTTGGCATTGAACTATTTCGAAGAGGGGCGAGGACTGCTTGAACCGGCCATGCATTTTATCCATGGGACTTCCAGTGGAGAGGCCGTTGGTGAATTTACAGGAACGTACTGGTTGAACGCGCAGCTTTGGAAGGTGGTTGGATTGCATCCGTGGACGATGCGTTGGATGCATCTGCTGCTGTGGCTTGCGGGGCTGGTTTCGCTTTATTTCCTGGGTCGAGAGTGGATTGGGAAGCGATCAAGTGCATGGGCGGTGAGCATGGTCATGGTCTCGCCGTTGATGGCGTTTTACGGCGCGAATTACCTTGTCAATGGCGCGGCTTTGGGGCTTGTTTATTTGGGGTGGTGGTGGTCGTACCGGTATTTCAGGGATGGTCGATCAAAAGATGTGGTCGTAGCGACGGTGGCGTTGACGGTGGCGCTGTTGTTTCGACCTACGATGGCGATTGGGTTGATTCCCATAGGACTGGCCTTTTTTAAAGCGAAACAGAAGCCTCAGTGGCTTGGGATGCTTTCCATTCCTCTCGTGATTGCAGTGGCATGGGTTGTTTGGTCACAGGCCTATAATGCTAGAATGGACAGTATTTATTTTTGCACCACGATTCGGCCTATTTGGGACGCCATCGACCCGAAAGCAACGTGGACATCTTTCACGGAATTGATGCTTCCTCAGTGGTACCATGGATACGTGCGCTGGGCCGTTAGCGTTGGATGTATTGTCGCGGTATTTGCAATGGGCCGTCATTTAAAAATGAAGGTGAACTCACGGAGAAGCTATTTGGGTTTTGCGTCGGTTTTACTGTGTTTGGCGCTAGTCGCATACATCATTTTGTGGTTCAGTAACCTGGATGTCCATGATTATTATCTCCTCGAATTTCAATTGGCGGTTCCAGTTGTTTTAGCATGGCTGCTCTACAGGCCGGAAGAGTGGTTGCGCTCATTGCGAATTCGAAAGATTTTGGTACGGGTTGTTCTGCCTTCTCTACTCATTTTTCAAGCTGTGGAAGCCGGGTTGAGGACGCGCATGAAGCACACTGCTCCCATAGGCTGGTTGTCAGAACTGTTTATTCCGGCGCGTGAACGGGACATTTGGAACCGCTTTCACAGGGATTACGATCGTCGGTTGGGAAGCATTGAAGGAATGGGGGAGCATCTACGTTCTTTGGGAATTGCGCGGACTGATCGGGTTATTTCAGTTCCGGATCCCAGCCCGAACATCACCTTATCCTTAATGGATGTCCGGGGATTCACCGATTTGTACGATGATGGGTTGTCAGGAGATGAACGGATTGCTACCGATGTATTGCAAGGAGCTAATGTGCTCGTTTGCAACGATGAAGAATGGTATTCTGCACATGCAAAGAGTCCTTGGTTGACGGCTCCGCTGTCTCGATACCACTCCTTTCGACTCTTTGATTTACGCGCATCAGAGGGTTTCGTTGGTTCCGTGTTAATTTCGGAGCCATGAAAAAGTGGCTGTTGAGGTTGGGCTGGATCGGTTTTCTCTTCTTTTTGGTGAAGGGGCTGTTTTGGCTGGCTCTTTTTTATTTCGGATTCGAAATTTTAGGGTGATTTAACGTCCCGTTACGCGATTTGAATAGGTGACATTCTGTCAGTCATCGGAATCGCCCTATTTTCGCTGTTCCGTTACAGACAAAATAAGAAATCATCGCATGTTAGATTCTCCAAGGGGTTCAGGCCACGAGTTGCTCGACGAGTCGCTACAAGGGGCGCCTGTTGTGGTGGCCTCTCAACCGACCCACACCCGAAAGCTATACTTGGAGAGTTATGGCTGTCAGATGAATTATTCTGATTCTGAAATTGTCGTGAGTATTTTGGATGCGGCTGGTTTTGCAACCACCCGCAACGAAGAAGAAGCTGATTTAATCTTGTTGAATACATGCGCGATTCGAGAGAATGCGGAGCAGCGTGTTCGCGGACGGCTGCGTCAATTTAAATCGGCCAAAGCGGAACGTCCTCACCTGGTCGTCGGAGTTTTGGGATGCATGGCGGAACGCTTGAAGGAAAGCCTTCTCGAACAAGAAAAACTAGTTGATTTGGTCGTTGGTCCGGATGCGTACCGAGATCTCCCCAATTTGGTGGAGCAAGTCAATGGCGGTCAAAAGGCTGTGAATGTATTGCTCAGTCGTGAAGAGACCTATGCTGAGATCAGTCCGGTGCGTTTGGACTCCAATGGCGTCACTGCTTTTATTAGCATCATGCGCGGTTGCGATAACATGTGCAGTTTTTGTGTCGTTCCGTTTACACGGGGGCGCGAACGCAGTCGAGATCCGGGTAGCATTGTCCGAGAAGCCCATGAGTTGTATGCGGCAGGCTATCGCGAAGTGACCTTGCTTGGTCAAAATGTCGATAGCTACAAATGGAACTTGGACATCAAAGGCCAGGTTAAAGATCCGGATCAACCGGTGGTAAGGTTTGCTGAATTGATGGAGCTTGTAGCCCAAGTGAATCCCGATTTGCGCATCCGATTTTCAACAAGTCACCCCAAAGACATGACGGACGATGTGCTTCATGTGATGGCGAAGTATGAGAATCTGTGCAAATACGTCCACCTTCCGGTTCAATCAGGGAACAGTGAAGTCCTGAAACGAATGAACCGCGGTTACACGAGAGAATGGTACATGGATCGCATGGCGGCCATCCGCAGGATCATGCCAGATTGTGCAATTTCGACGGATATCATGACGGGGTTTTGTGGTGAAACGGAAGAGGAGCACGCAGAGACGCTAAGTCTGTTGAGTGAAGTCCGGTATGAAATGGCTTACATGTTCAAATACAGTGAACGGCCACGAACATTGGCTGAACGAAAATTTGAAAATGACATTCCAGAGGATGTCAAGAGTCGGCGATTGCAAGAGATTATGACCTTGCAACGAGTGCATGGCACGGAGCGCACTTTGGCGCAAAAGGGAAAAACGTACAAGGTGCTCATTGAAGGAACATCTAAAAAAAGGGACGACCAGTTTTTTGGCCGCAATACGTACAATACGGTCGTAGTATTTCCGAAAGAAGATGCAAAACCAGGGACCTATGTCAACGTGAAAACCCTGAGCTGCACTGTAGCAACGCTGATCGGAGAAATAACGCAGGATAAAGCGGACGCCTGATTCATGGATGTACTCTCCATCAAACGAAGATTTGGAATCATCGGTACCACGCCCTCGTTGGACCGCGCTGTCACTGTGGCCGCCCAAGTGGCGCCAACGGATATTTCCGTTTTGGTGCTGGGGGAAAGTGGAGTCGGTAAAGAAGCCATCCCCCGGATTGTACATCAATTCTCAACGCGCAAGCACGGCCCGTTCATCGCGGTGAATTGCGGCGCGATTCCAGAAGGAACGATTGATTCTGAGTTGTTTGGGCATGAAAAAGGCTCGTTCACGGGTGCCACAGAGTCGAGGAAAGGGTACTTCGAAGAGGCCAACGGAGGGACTGTTTTTTTGGATGAAGTGGCCGAGTTGCCTCTGACCACCCAGGTCAGGTTGCTCCGGGTTCTCGAGACAGGAGAGTTCATCCGAGTGGGCTCTTCCAAAGTGCAGAAAACCGATGTGCGCGTTGTGGCCGCTACGAATGTCGAGTTTGATCAAGCCATCCAAAAAGGAAGATTCCGAGAAGACCTGTACTACCGATTGAGTCAAGTGCCGATTCAAGTTCCGCCTCTTCGTGAGCGCGCGGCCGACATTCACTTGCTCTTTAGAAAATTCACAACTGATTTTTCCGAAACGTATCAAATGCCTCCGCTTTCGCTGACTCCGGATGCCATTGAAGTCTTGGAAAATTACCCTTGGCCTGGGAACATTCGGCAGCTGAAGAACACCGCTGAGCAGATGTCCATTTTGGAAAGTAAAAGGCTTCTCAATTCCGACACGCTACTGACGTATTTGCCCGAATCGCATCGGAGCCGCTTGCCCGTTCGGGATGAGCACGCGGACAAAGGTGATCAGCTCAACGAGCGCGAAGTTCTTTACAAAGTCCTCTTTGATCTGCGCCAAGAAATGCACGATTTGAAAAAACTCGTCATGGGCCTTTTGGAGAAAGGTGGAGACATTGGGTCGGAAGAATCTGCTTTAATTGATCGACTCTTTAACCAATCCACACCCGCGTCAAAAGGGCTTCCCGAGGGAAGGTCTCGACAGTCCGATTCGCTCATGGAGGACATGGATGTTTTGAACTCTAAACCAGAGGGTTCTTCAGCTTCACAAGGTAGAAGTGGGAACTTGCAACTCGGGTCTGGGGATCAGGCTGTGGTGGATGTTGAAGAAGTTGAAGAAATTCTTTCGCTGCAAGACTCAGAAAAGGAGTTGATTCGAAGAGCGCTATTGAAACATGGCAATCGGAGGAAGCATGCGGCCTTTGAATTGGGGATTTCAGAGCGCACGTTGTATCGGAAAATCAAAGAATACGGATTGAAATGAACCGCTTACTTAGAGGGATACTCACCGGATTGGTCGTGTTATTTGGATTAGGTTGTGGTGTTTACTCTCCCTACGGTGCCCAAACATCAGGGGCTAAAACATTTGCTGTTTTCGGATTCAACCCGGTCAATCCATTGGCTTCTGCCTCTAGCGCGCTGCTGTTAACTGAGTTAATGCGAGATCGGATCCAAAGACAATCCACACTCAAGCTGCAGTCGTCACAGGCGGAATTGATGTTTGAGGCCGACATTGTTAAATGGACCGTGACACCTGTCAACGTTCAAGGGGGTGAAGTTGCGGCTTCAAATCGCTTGACCATAGGACTGCTGGTTCGGTATCAAAACACCTTGGATCCAACGTTGAGTTTTGATCGACAGTTTAGCCGGTTTGCAGATTATAGCAGCGAACTGGACTTGTTTAGTATTGAAGAACAGTTGGTCGAAGAAATTGGAGATCAATTGACGCAAGATGTATTCAATGCGACACTTGGTAATTGGTGAAGCCTGCATGGGTTAAATTGACCGTCAATAACTCCAGCCACCGTCTATGCACATTCAACGCCTGCAAGAACTTATTGATGAACCTGGGAAGACGCTGTTGTCTGACCGGGACGGGCTGTCCAATTGGGTAAAAAAGTATCCGTATGCGGGTGCGTTTTCTATGTTGTTGGCGAGATCGAGCGCTGTGGGAGGGCACATTGAGCAGCAAGTTGATCTGATGCGAGCAGCAGCATCTTCATCGTTGAGGCAGCCGCTGTTTGATTTGATTTTACGGACGAAATTGCTCGAAGAAGCGCGTGAAATTCATGCTCAAATTGAGGCCGCTCCCGAAGTGCCAGAAGCGGAGTGGGCAAGCCATGAAGAGCCCGCTTTAGTCGCGCCTGCTGATCTCGAATCTCCTGAAACCAGCGGACTCAACGCGGAGGACCCGATGGAGCGTGAGGCCTTGATTTCTGCCATTGGTCGATCCATTGAAAAAGATGTGGACTCATGGGATTCAGGAAGTCCAGTAGCGTCAACAGAGGCGATCAGCGCGGCGGACGAAACGAGGTTGAGAAATGCAGCGTCAAGTCCATTTTCGGCTTGGTTAACGGCGCGAGCCTTGGAAATAGAATATGGTGACACCACCGCTCATGTGGAACGAAAAGAGGCTGACAAACCTGCGGATGCTGCGGCATTGATTGATCGGTTTATTGCAACGAACCCGCGCATCGGACCTTTGCGTGAAACGGCACCAGGAGTGCATGATTTGGCACAGGCTAGTGTCCTTGAAGATGCCACTTTGGTGACGGAAACCATGGCGCGTTTGTATGCGAAGCAAGGTCAAATCGGAAAGGCCAGGAAAGCTTATAAACTTTTGGCATTGAAAAATCCGGCAAAAAGCACTTATTTTGCAGCCCAATTGAAAAAGCTGGGCAAAGGAGGTTTGGCTTGATTTGAACGAAGATAAATAAAGGAAATATGGGATATTTTTTGATGGCGGTCATTTTGGTTGTGTGCTTTCTCTTAGGAGCTGTGATTTTAGTCCAAAACCCGAAAGGAGGAGGCTTGGCAACAGGTTTTCAAGGAGCAAGCCAATTCGGAGGAGTTCAAAAAACGACAGATTTCCTCGTGAAAGCGACATGGGTCTTGACAAGTACATTGTTTGTCTTGTGCATTGCGGCTGGGATTTTCTTCGGAAACATGAACGAGGACGTCGGTATCGATGAAAGTATTTTGCCTGCTACGGCAATGCCAGCAGCGGCCGCTCCTTTGGCGGAGTGATTGCGAAATCAGATTCTCTGGACGTTTTAAACTGACGTGTCACCTTGTCATAGGTGTCACGTCATTTTTTTTGTGGTCGTTCGAATTGCTGACAAGATTGCTCCCGGGCTGACACCGCGTCAGATGCCTCGCAGTGTTATCCCTTTGGCATGAAAATCGATGGAACGGATTCAAATAACTTAAAATCTAAGATTCATGTCAGTGAATATCAAGCCTCTCGCAGATCGGGTTCTTGTTGAGCCCGCAGCGGCAGAAGAGAAGACAGCAAGCGGAATCATCATTCCGGATACAGCGAAAGAAAAGCCGCAACGCGGAACAGTCATTGCTGCTGGTCCCGGGAAGCCAGATGAACCAATCACGGTTCAAGTAGGAGACACGGTGCTCTATGGCAAGTACTCTGGAACAGAGTTGCAGTTGGAAGGCAAGGATTACATGATGATGCGTGAAAGCGACATCTTGGCGATCGTTTAATATTCAATTATCCACATCGGATTACAATTATTTGAGACATGTCAAAAGAAATCGAATTCAGCACGGATGCGCGAAACGGCTTAAAAGCCGGAGTAGACAAATTGGCGAATGCCGTGAAAGTAACACTCGGACCGAAGGGTCGGAATGTGGTCATTGAGAAAAAGTTTGGAGCACCGTCGGTGACAAAAGATGGAGTTTCTGTAGCGCGTGAAGTGGAGTTGACGGATTCCCTGGAAAACATGGGAGCCCAAATGGTCAAGGAGGTCGCTTCAAAAACAGCGGATGTCGCTGGTGACGGAACGACAACGGCCACTGTTTTGGCTCAGGCTTTGATTGGAGAGGGGTTGCGCAATGTAGCTGCGGGAGCAAATCCTATGGACCTCAAGCGTGGAATGGACAAGGCGAGTAAGGCGATCATTGAGCAGTTGCAAAAAATTTCTCGTGAGGTTGGAAGCGATATCTCGAAAATCGAGCAGGTTGCGACGATCTCGGCTAACAACGACGAGACTGTCGGTAAGCTTATCGCACAAGCGATGGAGGTGGTAGGCAATGAAGGAGTCATTACGGTTGAAGAAGCCAAGGGAACGGAGACTGAAGTCAAGACCGTTGAAGGCATGCAATTCGATCGCGGTTACTTGTCACCCTACTTTGTGACGAACAGCGAGAAAATGGAGGTGGAGTTGGAAAATCCGTACATCCTCATTTACGATAAGAAAATATCGACCATGAAGGATTTGCTTCCTACGCTTGAGCAAACGGCTCAAAGCGGGCGTCCTCTTCTGATCATTGCGGAAGATTTGGATGGGGAAGCTTTGGCGACACTGGTAGTCAATAAGATTCGAGGAGCTCTGAAGGTAGCGGCTGTAAAAGCCCCTGGATTTGGTGATCGTCGCAAGGCGATGTTGCAAGACATTGCTGTTTTGACCGGCGGTCAGGTGATTTCTGAAGAGACCGGTTTGAAGTTGGAAAACGTCACGTTGGAGGACTTGGGAACAGCAGAGAAAATCACTGTGGATAAGGACAACACAACTGTTGTCAATGGCGCAGGTGTCAAGGATCAAATCGAAGGCCGTGTGAATCAAATCAAGGCTCAAATCGAAACGACGACTTCGGATTACGATAAGGAAAAGCTTCAAGAGCGTCTTGCTAAATTAGCAGGAGGTGTCGCGGTGCTTTACGTCGGTGCGGCCACAGAAGTCGAAATGAAAGAGAAAAAGGACCGTGTCGACGATGCGCTGCACGCCACGCGTGCGGCTGTCGAGGAAGGCATTGTACCGGGTGGAGGAACGGCGTATATCCGAGCTGCTGCCAGCATTTCCAATTTGGAAGGAATCAATCCTGACGAAACAACAGGGATTCAGATCGTACTGCGCTCAGTTGAAGAGCCGTTGCGTCAAATCGTCGCCAACGCAGGAGGTGAAGGTGCTGTTGTCGCCAATGCCGTCCGAGGTGGAGAAGGTGATTTCGGATACAATGCGCGCACCGAGGTGTATGAAAACCTCTTTGAGGCTGGCGTAATTGACCCAACGAAGGTGACGCGAGTTGCTTTGGAAAATGCAGTATCTATTTCTGGAATGGTCTTGATTACAGAGTGCGTCATTTATGATGTTGAGGAGGATGCGCCTGCAATGCCAGGACCAGGGGGAATGGGAGGAGGCATGGGTGGTATGATGTAATGTAAACAGTCATTGATTGTGAAGAAAGGCCATCCCGTTGGGGTGGCCTTTTTTGTTCTGAAAAGAGCTGCAAAAGCAGAATGCAAAGGGTCGTAAATTGCGGCCGATGTCGATTTCAATTCAACACGTTTCCAAGAACTTTGGAAGCCAAGCTGCGCTCTCCTCTGTGGACTTAGAAATCCCTGCAGGTCAGGTTCTGGGCTTGTTGGGTCCCAACGGTGCTGGAAAGTCGACACTGATGCGGCTCATTACGGGGTACTTGCCGCCTACGTCAGGAAAGATTGTTGTGTGTGGTCACGATGTCTCTGAGGATCCGATTCAAGCCAAGCGCTGTGTGGGGTACTTGCCCGAACACAATCCACTTCATTTGGATATGTATGTGCGGGAGTACTTAGAGTATGTCGCCGGAACGCATGGGGTAAAGCGAGCAAAAGATCGTGCTGAAGAGGTATTGGTAGAGGTGGGTTTAGAGCCAGAGTGTCACAAGTTGATTGGCCAGTTGTCCAAGGGGTTTCGGCAACGCGTCGGACTGGGGCAGGCCATGATTCACAACCCGGAAGTTCTGATTCTCGATGAACCAACGTCAGGTCTTGATCCACTTCAGTTAGAGGACATTCGAAATTTAATCCGAACCATTGGTGAAAAGCGAACCGTCATCCTGTCCACGCACATCATGCAGGAAGTGGAAGCGATGTGCGATCGGGTGGTGTTGATTCGAAAGGGCATGCTGGTGGCGGATGAGGCGACTGCTGTTCTCACAGCACAAGAAGGCGGTTTGGAAGCGGTGTTTAAAGCAAAAACCGTTTGATGGAGCCGTCTCCAAAGGATGTTTCAAAAAAAGGTGCAGACCAAGGCCCTAAAGGACTGGTGTTGCGGTCAACAGGGTCGTGGTATGAGGTGATGGAATTGTCCACCGGAACGGTCATATCGTGTCGGATACAGGGCAAGCTGAGATTGCGAGGAGAACGGTCTACAAACCCCATAGCTGTCGGAGACTATGTGTTGATTCAAAAGCAAGACGAAGAAAAAACAGGGAGTATCACGGAACGCTTGGATCGGCGAAATAGCATGGTTCGGAAATCGGTGAACCTGTCGAAGGAAACCCATGTTGTCGCGGCAAATTTGGACCGTGCTTTTCTGATTGCCACGGTGGTTCAGCCAGCGACGAGTACGGGATTTATGGATCGTTTCTTGGTCACCGCTCATGCGTACCAAGTTCCCGTAACCATCGTATTCAATAAAGTCGATGTCTGTGCTGAAGGGACACCGGAAAGAGCGCAGTTGGAATATTTGGAAGCGGTGTACGAATTGGCAGGAATTCCCACGCTGCGCACTTCTGCAACAACGGGGGAGGGCTTGGATTCCTTGACGCAAGAACTGGCTGCATCAGGTGTGAACCTCCTGTCTGGACACAGTGGCGTGGGCAAGAGTACCCTGATCAATGCGCTATTGCCTGGAACGGATTTACGAACAGGTGAAGTCTCGGATGCCCATCAAAAAGGCAAGCACACCACCACCTTTGCAGAAATGTTCCCGTTGTCTACAGGAGGATTTATCATTGATACTCCAGGTATCAAAGGCTTCGGCCTGGTGCATCTGGAACGAGATCATTTGCATCATTATTTTCCGGAAATATTCAGAAAACTGGATGGATGTAAATTCCACAATTGTCTGCATCGAAATGAGCCGCATTGTGCAGTGAAGAAAGCCGTTGAAGAAGGCGAAATTGCGGAAGAGCGGTACGTCAATTACATCGAGTTGTACGAGACGTTCGAGTCCAATTCGTACAGATGAAGATCAAAATCCCCTAAGGGATTCGACTCACCCACAGGCCTTCAACACGGAGGTGCATCGTGTTGTACTGAAGGGGCTCATTGGTGTCGCGACTTCGAACCACCATTCCCAGACTGCGCAAAATGGCATCACCTGCTGCGCAATCCCACTCCATGTAGGGACCGGAACGTGCGTGCAAATCAGCCTTGCCCGCTGCCACCTGACAAAATTTAAGGGCTCCACTCACCGGTTCGCTTCGAAAGTCCTCTGGAGATAAATGGGCAGGAAGCAATTCGGTCAACGACAGCGGTTCGTTCCAGCTCGTAACCAATAAGTACGGTTTTGTTGCGGGTTTTGAAATCAGTACTTCGCCCACGGCATGGGGGTCAAGTGACCGATGAAATGCGCCCAGTCCAATCGCGCCGTAGTACATAGAATGGGCGAGAGGATCTGCTACAATGCCCAAGAAAGGCCCGTTTTTATCGCAGAGAGCGATGTTCACAGCAAAGCCCGATCGGTTACGCAGATACGACTCGGTTCCGTCTAAGGGGTCGACCAACCAAAACAGAGGCCAAAGTTGTCGTTCCGAAAATGGAGGGAGACTCCCTTCTTCACTAATGATTGGAATATCGGTCGTGGAAAGGATGGATTCAATGATTTGATGCGAGGCCATGTCCGCCGCTGAGACAGGGCTTCCATCGCGTTTGGCGCGAATGACCAAGGCTTCATTGTGTTTCTCAAGATGTTCCATTAAGACGCGCGAAGCATCGATGGCAGCTTGAATCGCTGTTTCAATCAAAGCTTCAATTAGAGGGCGCTCCATAGTTGCAAGTTATTGTTTCGCGTCCATATATTTGCTGCGATGCGGGGGTGCCTCCTAATAGAGCGCTGAGATTATACCCTTTGAACCTGAACGGATAATGCCGGTAGGGGAGATTGTCATGAATGCCTTCGTGAAAGCGGACATTTCTGCGTCATAAATTAAAAATAATGATGCATTTACCCATTTTATCGCTTCTCACGGTTGCCATTCTTTCAGGTGTTTCTGTGAGCCATTCTCAAGCTATTTCGCCTTCTGAATTGGACAGTACGTTGATGACAGTCCAGTTGTTGCCAGCGTCAGTGAGTACCACTCACTTTAGTGAACGTGCTCCGTTTGCAAGCCTGCGGATTACTTCGGCAATGTTGGAGGAGCGGGATGGCTCTTTGGATTTGCCTTTTTTATTGCGGTATACCCCGTCAGTTGTGGTGACCTCCGATGCCGGAGCGGGTGTGGGGTACACTTCCATGCGGATACGAGGGTCGGATCAAACTCATATCAATGTGACGATCAATGGGATTACGTTGAATGACGCGGAATCACATCAGGTGTATTGGGTGGATTTGCCTGATTTATCGAGCAGTGTCGATGGACTTCAAGTGCAACGGGGAGTCGGTAGTTCGGCGAACGGTCCCGGGGCTTTCGGGGCGACTGTGGCCCTCAATACACTGTCATTTGATCATAAACCAAAGGGAAGAATGGTCTTAGGAGCGGGGTCTTTTGGGAGTGCCCGATCCATGGTGAAGTGGTCGAGTGGTCGTGTCGGCGATGGGTTCTATATAGAAGGCAGAGCATCGCGTATTGTGTCCAATGGTTTTGTAGACCGTGCTTCCAGTGATTTATCCAGCATGCAGTTAGGGCTGGGATATCTGTGGGACACAGGGCATCTCACGTACACGGCCATGTTGGGCCATGAGCGCACCTATCAAGCATGGTACGGGGTTCCTCAAATCGCAATTGAGGGGACTGAAAGTGAAATTTTAGATTGGGCCAATTCAAGTGGAGAATATGGATACGGAAACGATTTAGCGCGGATAGCCGATTTGATCGAAAGAAGAGAACAGCACAACTTCTACCGCTATGAAGACGAGGTGGATGACTACCGTCAAGATCACCACCAACTGCATTTGGATCAGGAATGGAGAGGTTGGGATTTGGGGTTAACGGCGCATTATACAGCGGGCTCGGGATACTATGAACAATACAAACCCGATGCTGAGCTGTCCCTCTATGGCGTAACGGATTTGGTCATTGGAGATTCGGCCATTGCAACGGGTGATGTGATACGACGTCGCTGGTTGGACAATGCCTACAAAGGTGTGGCTCTCAATGCCCATCGGTCTTGGGATCGGATTTCCATGAAGTGGGGAGGAGGGGAATTCAATTATGAAGGTGCACACTTTGGAGTTCCTATATGGATGCAATATGCAGGCAGCACGCAACTGGGTGCACGGTATTACTCCAATGTCGGTAGTAAAACAGACCGTTACGGCTTTGCTGGTTTTACGCAAGATTGGGGAGGGGGACGTATACGCACCCAATTGGAACTGCAAGGCCGGCAAGTCATTTATTCCATCGAAGGGACAGATAATGACTTGACGCAGCTCGCGGTCAATGACCGGTTGTTTTTTCTCAATCCGAAGGCTGGAATGGATTGGATGATGTCTCCTTTTAATCGTTTTTTCGCTTCCATTTCGCAAGGGAATCGAGAGCCGGTTCGGACAGACTATGTTGATCGGGTCACTTCGGAGAAGCCGCTCCCAGAGACCATGACCGATTGGGAGTTGGGGTGGGAGCATGATCGCAAAGCCTGGTCGCTGCAGGCGGTTGCTTTCTACATGCGTTATCACAATCAACTCGTGCTGACGGGTGCGTTGAATGATACAGGAAGTCCCATCCAACAGAATGTAGATCGCAGCTACCGAGCTGGATTGGAGTGGTCTTCTGCCTGGCGTCCAAAGGAAGGGGTGACCTGGCAGGGAACGGCCACATGGTCCCTCAATCGGATCGATTCCTTTACGGAGATATTGTCTGATTACGATGAGGGCTTTCCTTCGGTCGTAGAAGTGGAACATGGAACAACGGACATTGCCTTTGCTCCCAACTTCACAGCATCGAGTGTGGCAGCTTATCGTTTTTGGGACCGTTCTAAAGCTGACGGGAGAACGCGAGGAACAGTGGAGTGGGCAGCGCGGTATGTTGGAAAGCAATATTTAGATAACACGTCGAGAGATAGTCGGTCGCTACAATCGTATGCGGTTCAAGACATCCGGCTGCAGTGGAGTTGGGAGCGTCCTTCGGGCACGCGCGTCACATTCAACGCTTTCTTGCGCAATGTCCTCAATGCCAAATACAGCGCAAATGGATGGACGTATAGTTATTTGTTCGGTGGCGTCAACGCGATGACTACAGAGAATTACGTGTATCCTCAGGCTGGTAGGAACGGAATGTTTTCTGTGGAAGTCTCGTTTTAGAGCGATCGGATCGCGCTCAGGTTAGCTCCAGGTGTCAGCGAGTCCTCTTGACTGAAAAGCGGCTGGGTTGGGAAGCCAATTCAAATCTTCCGGCTTGTTTTCGATTGCGGAACCGATGACAACAAGGTCAGCACCAGCTTGCCATGCGGCCTCAATGCTTGGGGCATCGTTCAAGCCCCCGCCAACAATCAATGGGCACGTTGTCTGGTTTCGAATGGATGCAATGGCTTTCAATGGAACCGGTTGACTCGCTCCGCTGCCCGCATCAACAAACATGACGCGAAGTCCCAACATCTCACCTGCTACAGCCGTTGCAACAGCAATTTCGGGTTTGGCTGATGGGATGGGCATGGATTGACTCATGTAAGCCGCAGTGGTCAGTGGCCCGTCTCCGATGAGTAGATATCCGGTAGGAATGGTTTCGATCCTCAATCGGCGGATGCGCATGGCCGATTCAACGTGTCTTCCAATGAGTAAATCGGGATTCCTTCCAGAGATCACGGATAGAAAAAGTACAGCATCTGCACCCGATATCACTTGATCTGGCGAACCCGGAAAAATCGTGATTTTGCCTGAAAAGCGCTCGCGGATGGACTGCATCATGTCGCTGACATTGTTGCGGATCAACAGGCTGCCTCCGATAAAAATATCCGTCACAGGGGATGCTTCGATTCGGTCGATTAAAGCGTACCACGCTCGGCCAGAGGGAAGGTCGTCTGGGTCGAGTAGGGCTGCTAACCGCTTTGTGCCATTTAAGGAGTCCGATTGCAATTGTTCAAGCCACGTCATGTCTTAAAGGTACGTTGAATGATGATTTTCAAAACGTCTTCACGCAACATACCATGACCTGATGGGATGGAGTGGAAGTTTACGTGGGGCATGGAATTCGTTTTTTGACGCAAACGCCTCCCGTTTTTCAAAGGGATGATGCGGTCGTGCATACCGAAAAAAAGATCGATAGTCCCTCCTGTCTGGCTAAATGCTGAAGCAAGCGACTGATAGGATGGCCAGCATTTTCGATGCGCCCGCCAGCCATTCCAAACCGCCATGCGCATGGAATGTGATGACAAGTGAAAGGCGATAAATGCATGCATGTGGGGAGTCAAGAGCCTCCATTTCAAAAATCGATCACTCCAAAGCAATACAGCCTGACTATGCGTGTCTATGGCAAACCAAAGGGCTTTCCCTAATTGCGTGTGGACTGTCAGGCCATAAAAAGGAGATTGCTTGAGGCCGTCAGGTGCGAGTAGCACGACTCGGTTCCATTTTTTAGGATCTGTCGCGATCAAAGAGAGGGCTATTCTTCCCCCAATGCTGTATCCGATGAGATCTGGTTTTGATGCGCTGACGCCTTCGTGAAGTGCTATTTCACAAAGGATTTTCAGCAAGTCTTCGGGTTCAATCGCATCGTCCAATGGCCGTGTTTCAAGATCTGGACCGCTTTTGCCATGGTGCGGTAAATGCACCGAGATGAAAGCACATCGTTCTGGCCATGTCTGAGCGAAGGAAGTGAAATCCTCTAATGGCCGTGCAAATCCGTGCAATGCAAATACGGCACGGAGATTTTTTTTGCTTTGGCTATCGAGTGCGGCAGGCCTCCCCGAAGGGGAAGTGAAATCAATGGTGTACTCTAGATTCCAGCCGCGATTGGCCCAAGTTTTCCGGTCAGACCGTGCTTTTTCGGCAGCGAATTCCATGGCTGAAAGTTCGGGTGTTTTCGCAGAACAGACAGCATTGTGAATAGGTCGTTGAAATTGTCATTGAATCGGGCTTTTGATGTTCGAATTAACGCGCTAGTTTTGCGCTCGGAATTCCTCGTTTCGTCTCGACCGTTGTCGCCGTTTTTCAAGGCTGCAGCAGTCGGATAAAAAAAAAATGCCCAAAGACAAAAGCATCAAATCGGTTCTACTCATCGGTAGCGGCCCTATTGTCATCGGACAAGCGTGTGAATTTGATTATGCGGGGTCGCAAGCGGCTCGTTCGTTACGCGAAGAGGGAATTGAAGTTGTACTGATCAATTCGAACCCGGCGACCATTATGACAGACCCTGTCGTTGCCGACCATGTGTATCTAGAACCGCTTGAACCTGCTTCCATAGAAAAGATTCTAAAGAAGCATTCCATTGACTCTGTTTTGCCGACCATGGGAGGACAAACGGCTCTTAACTTGTGCATTCAGTGCGATGAGATGGGGCTGTGGGAAGAGTATGGCGTGAAGATGATTGGAGTGGATATCGCCGCGATTGAAATCACGGAGAATCGGGAGAAGTTCAGGAAGCTCATGGAGCAATTGAAGATCCCAATGGCTCCCCAGGCTACGGCAAAAAGTTTCCTCGAAGGAAAAGAAGCGGCACAGCAATTTGGATTCCCGCTGTGCATTCGGCCGTCGTATACGCTCGGAGGAAGTGGTGCGGCCATTATTTACGATCCGGAAGAGTTTGACGCTGCGTTGACACGCGGCCTGCATTTGAGCCCGATCCACGAGGTTATGATCGATAAAGCGGTCATGGGGTGGAAAGAGTATGAGCTGGAGTTGCTGCGCGACTCCAATGACAATGTCACGATCATATGCTCGATTGAAAACTTTGATCCGATGGGGATCCATACAGGCGACAGCATAACAGTGGCGCCGGCTATGACGTTGAGCGATACCACATTTCAACGAATGCGGGACATGGCGATTCACATGATGCGTTCCATTGGCGACTTTGCTGGAGGATGCAATGTGCAGTTTGCCGTTTCAGCTGATGAGCGGGAGGATATCATCGCCATTGAAATCAATCCCCGGGTGAGCAGATCTTCTGCCTTGGCCTCAAAAGCTACCGGGTATCCAATTGCGAAGATTGCGACCAAGTTGGCCATCGGATACCACTTAGATGAACTGGCCAATCCAATCACGGGCACAACCAGTGCCATGTTCGAACCGACCTTGGATTATGTCGTCGTGAAAGTGCCGCGTTGGAACTTTGATAAATTCAAAGGAGCAAACCGTGAACTCGGTCTGCAGATGAAGTCGGTGGGAGAGGTCATGTCCATCGGAAGGTCGTTTCAAGAAGCGTTGCAAAAAGCAGCCCAGTCACTTGAGATAGGACGGAATGGATTGGGATGTGATGGAAAGGAACTTCGTGACCACGATGCCATTTTACACAGCTTGAAGCATGCCAGTTGGAATCGACTGTTCCACCTGTACGATGCCATGAAATTGGGCATTTCCATCCGGAAGGTGCACGAGATCACAAGGATTGACCCGTGGTTCTTGCGTCAGATTGAGGAGTTGGTTCATTTAGAGGACGTACTCAGTGAATTCACGTTGACGACAATTCCAGATAGCTTGCTGCGCGAAGCGAAACAAAAAGGATATGCCGACCGGCAGATTGCTCATTTGTTTGATTGTCTGGAGTCAGCGGTGCATGAGCACAGAACTTCACGCGGAATTACGCGAACCTATAAGCTGGTAGATACATGTGCTGCAGAATTCCCTGCAAAAACACCCTACTACTACTCGACGTTTGAAGACGAAAACGAAAGCGTTCGGAGCGACCAGAAAAAAATAGTGGTCCTTGGAAGCGGTCCGAATCGAATCGGCCAGGGCATTGAGTTTGATTATTGCTGCGTCCACGGTGTTCTCGCTGCGAAAGAGTGTGGATACGAGACGATCATGATCAATTGCAACCCAGAAACGGTTTCAACTGATTTTGATACAGCAGACAAATTGTACTTCGAGCCTGTTTTCTGGGAGCACATCTACGATATCATTCTGCACGAAAAACCCGAGGGTGTGATTGTTCAATTTGGCGGACAGACTGCGCTCAAGTTGGCCGAAAAACTCGAGCGTTTTGGTATTCCGATTATTGGAACGAGCTACCGTGCTCTTGACTTGGCTGAAGACCGGGGGTCGTTCTCTTCTTTACTACGAGATCTCGGAGTTCCATACCCGGATTTTGGTGTCGTGGAAACGACTGAGGAGGCGAGCGCTTTGAGCAAGGAGTTGGGCTTCCCGCTTTTGGTTCGGCCAAGTTATGTTTTGGGTGGACAGCGGATGAAGATTGTTATCAATGAGGAAGAACTGGAGCGGCACGTGATTGGGATTTTCCGTGATATGCCGGACAACAAAGTGCTGTTAGACCATTATCTCGATGGCGCCATCGAATGTGAGGCTGACGCGATTTGTGATGGGAAGGAAGTGCGCATCATTGGCATTATGCAGCACATTGAGCCTGCGGGAATTCACTCTGGAGACAGCTATGCTGTTCTTCCGCCTTTCAATTTGGGAGATTTGATTATTACCCAAATAGAAGAGTACACCAAACGCATCGCACTTGCGCTGGAAACAGTGGGGTTAATCAATATCCAATTCGCCGTGAAGGACGATGAGGTGTATATCATTGAGGCAAATCCACGAGCCTCGCGGACCGTTCCTTTTATTGCAAAAGCATACGGTGAGCCTTACGTGAATCATGCAACCAAGGTGATGCTGAAGGCTGCGAAGCTGGAAGATTTGCCTCACGAGCCAGAATTGGAAGGGTATGCCGTGAAGATTCCTGTTTTCTCTTATGAGAAATTCCCTGAGGTGAACAAGGAGCTTGGTCCTGAAATGAAATCTACTGGCGAGGGCATTCAATTCATTCCGAATTTGAAAGATCCATTCTTTCGAAAAGTGTATAGCGAACGTAACTTGTACCTAAGCAAGTAAACATGTTAGCAGGATTGATCCGTACAATTGGGACTGTTGTTCTCATTTGGTTTGTATTCCGATGGTTGGACCGGATGGCACGCAGGTGGTCGAATCGCCAAGGGCCGACCCAAACCGGCCAGTCTCCCCGTTCAACGCCTAAAGAGTCTCCATCCCCAAAGGATCAAAAACTGGGGGATTACGTGGATTTTGAGGAGTTGAAGGACAAGGAATAAGTCGCTCAAGTCTTGCGTCGTAAATTGTTGGCCACCACACCCTCCAAGTTCATGAATCGTTCTTCATTCCGTTCATTGCTCGAACGAGCATGGCCTCACCTTTTGGCGCTAGCCTTCTTTGCGCTTGTGGCCTGTTTTTTTTACGCGAAATCATTTGACGGCTTTCAATTGCGGCAAGGAGATGTGCAGCAATTCAAAGGAATGTCTAAGGAGTTGTCTGATCATAAAGTCTTGACCGGCGTGCACAGTGGGTGGACGGGCTCCATGTTTGGAGGGATGCCATCGGATCAGATTTCCAAGGCGCCAGATTCTTTTTCAGTCTCCCGTCAACTGCATCGATTGGTTCAGAATGTATTTGGTTCGTCGCCCGTAGCGACCCTCTGGTGGGCGATGTTGGCAGCATATCTGCTTGCTTTAGCCGTGGGAGCGAACCCATTGATTGCAACGTTTTGTGCTGTGGCTTTTGGGCTTTCTACTGTCAATGTCCTCTATTTGGGTGCTGGGCACAACACCAAGGTTCGCGCCATAGCCCTCATGCCAGGAGTTTTAGCTGGAGTGCTTTGGGCTTATCGGCGCAATGTTTGGAGAGGGGCTGCATTGGCCGCGTTGTTCACGGCTTTGCATGTTGCCGCAGGCCATCCTCAAATGACGTACTACTTGTTGTTTCTGATGGGGGGAGTAGGGATTACGGAAATCGTCGGATTGGGTCGTGAATCGGGGCAATGGAAGCGCGCACTGAAGCCGACTCTATGGCTTATGATTGCTGGAATTGTTGGTGTTTTACCGAGCTTGCCTGGGCTCATTGAAACGAAGGCATACGCACAGCATACAATGCGCGGTGACCAAATTCTGGCCGTTGATGCGGCTCAATCAAATCAGGGATTGGCAACGGATTACATCCTCGAATACAGTATGGCTGCAGGGGAATGGTGGTCCATCATGTGTCCTGACATTAAAGGCGGAAACGACCCCTTGTACTGGGGAGAACAACGTTTTTCGGGTGGAGCATTCTATTTTGGAGCCATTGCCTGCTTGCTGTGTCTGGTTTTTTTGCTTGTAGGAAGGGACCGCTTGAAATGGCCGCTATTGCTGGTTTCAATTTTGGCGGTGCTTCTTTCGAGGCGAGAACCCTCGGCTTTGATGGAATTTTTCCTTGATTCCGTTCCGTTTTACAACCAGTTTCGGGACACGAAAATGATGTTGGTCGTCGTGCAATTGTCCGTTGTTTTGGGAGCAGGTCTTGCCTTGCGCGAGTTGCTTGGTTTAGCTCAAGAGGTAGGAGGCGACAGAAAAAAAGCGTTGCGTCGATGGGCGGCAGGGTTTGTGGGCCTGTTCGCATTGTTTGGTGCTTTTTATGCAGTCCCTGAGACGTTCTTTGAGTTTCAATCCTCCATTCGTCCGGACCGAGCAATCGATCAATTGGGCTTCAGGCAAGCGGTTGGTTCGCGTATCGAACTATTTCGTGCTGACGTCTTAAGAACCATGGGGCTGTGGTTGGTTGCCGGTTTGGTTGTCGCGGCATGGATGCAGACCCGGCGGCAAAACCACCTGTTCTTGGCAGCCCTGGTTCTTTTGGGTTTGGCAGATTTGTGGTCAGTAGACCGACGCTATTCAAACGACGAAATGACTAGCGGTGTCTTTAGAAACTGGGTCAAGTCGGCTGACGCTAAATTCCCCTTTTCTCCATCTCCAGCTATGATGGGGCTGTTGGCTGTAGAAAGTGCACAGCACCCAGAAATTCAAGACGACGCGCAGCTATTGCTGGCACACTATGAGTCTTTGTTTGACGGGAAACGTACGAGTCGCTCTGAGAAACAGCGCATGGAAGTAATCGCTCAATTCGGTGCCTTGCGATTTGCCGATCCATTTCGTGTGTTCAAGTGGGGATCACCATTCAATGATGCGGAGACATCCTATTTTTTCCAAAGTGTTGGCGGCTATCACGGAGCAAAGCTGAGACGGTATCAAGATTTTATCGATCGGGTGCTGTTGCCAGAAGGCATGCGTTTTGTAGACGTTGCGCAAAAGAGTTCTCCGACCGTGGGCATGAGTGAATTGGTCGCTCATAAAATGCTCAACACCCGTTACATCTTGTTTGATCAAATGGACGAACCGCTTCCGGTGTCGAATCCAAATGGAGCCGGATGGGTGGCGACGAATTGGAGTTTTTTGGATTCGCCTGATCAGGAGATTGACGCTGTGGCCGCTTTAAGAGATTCAAAAGCGGGTGTCATTCATCGAGAATTTGAGATGGAGATGGACGGGTTGTCACCGGGGGCCAATGGGGGCGTGGATTTAGTGTCCTATGCTCCGGATTTTCTTGAGTACGAGGTGAACATCGATAAAGAAGCACTGGTCGTGTTCTCTGAAATGTGGTATCCCGCTGGATGGACAGTCAAAGTGGACGGAAAATTGGTCTCACCGATCCGGGTCAATTATGTCTTTCGCGGATTGCGTGTGCCGAGTGGATCGCATGAGGTGGTTTGGGAATACCAAAAGTCATCGTCCGGATGGAGTGGCTTAGCGAATCTCCTGTTGCTGTTGTTTGTTGGTGGTGGATTTTGGATGGGACGAGGTATGAAATCAGAGACTCCTGTAAATTGAATTCACACCTTTCTCACGCACTTCAAGCGGGTTGGAAAGCCTCTTGGTATTGGAATGAATCCGGTCTCGATGCCATTGATTGGATGGAGTGGGATGAGCTCATTGAGCGTTCAAATCGCCCGTCTCTTTTCTTGGATTCGCGTATGGTCCGTTCTTTACTTTCGTCGAAAACACGGAATGTGGCGGCGTTAATGTGGCATGTTGAAGGCCAGTTGAAAGGAATTTCATTTGTAGAAGATGCAGAGGCAGAAAGTGTGAATTTGTCTGGTCACTTGGAGAGTAGATCGTTTGTGTTTGATACCGTGAGTTCCCTGTTGCATGGGCGCTCAGGACGACTGAAATTTTCTGTTCGCGTTATGGGGACTACCCTCGGAAGTGGAGACCATGGGTTTCGATTTGCACCGGATGTTTCCTATAAACAGCAACAGTACTGCGTCGAAAGCACCATGTTTCATTCTGCCAGTAATTGGGGGAATCGCATACCGCGAGTTGTGATGGCCAAGGATACTGTCATTCGGGACGGAGCCAGCAAGTCGGCGTTGTTCCCTGGATGGACTCCGATGGAGTTCGATCCAGAGATGATCGTGCATCTCGATCCTTTGTGGAACACGCTCGAAGATTGCATGCCTTCACTTGTAACCAAATCCCGAACCAAGTTCAAGCGCATTCTATCGTTGTCTGAAGATTTTGTAATTGAAATGTGGTCTCTTGAGCAGTTGGAGGAAGAAGGCCACGAGTTGATTGAATTGTATCGGTTGGTTTTTGAGCGTTCTGGCTTTCGCTTGGGTTCGTTGCACCTGGAGGAATTGATCGAATCCAAACGTTTCTGGGGGGAAGCATTCGTTGTTTCCGTTTATGTCTTGGAAGGCAAGCGCGTTGGTTTTCAATGTGCATATGTCACCTCTGACGCGACAGAAGCGTTTTTTGTGGGCTTCAAACCGGAGCTGACAAAATCGCACGCGATCTACCAGCGGATGTTGCTTGAATTTATCCAACTGGGCATAACGGCGGGTTCGAAAGAGGTACATATGGGACGTACTGCTTTGGATGTGAAATCCTCAATCGGTGCTTTACCTCGGCGATTGCAATGCGATGTGAAATTCAGAAACCCGCTGTTTCATGCCGTGGTAAATGCTTTTACCAAGCGGTTTTCACCTCTTCCACCCGTGCTAAAGCGTCCGTGGAAAACCTCATCTTATCCGTTGGAGCGTCAATCAGAAATCAACGCCGTCCATCCCTCCTGATGCCCCTCCACTGCTGGGACGTCCTGTGCGTCCTTTGCCCGCTTCCAATTTCCCCAAATTCCAGGAGATGGTGAGAAAGAGGTTTTGAGACTCCCGCTTGTAGGTGCTTTCCTGATAGAGTCTTTGAAAGTCGGAACTGTAAGACCATTGTCGCGTATTGAAGACGTCGCTGAGTTTCAAGGTAATCGTCAAGTCGCCGTCGAATAGTTTGCGTTGTACAGAAGCATCCGCAAACGTAAAGCCGTTGAATTGACCTTGAGCCGTGACGGAAGGGCCGCGATGCATTCCATTGACTTGCCATTTCCAAAGCCCATCTGTGCCGAATGATTTGTTTGCGAAAACGTTGGCAGAATAGGACCATCCTTCATTGTCTGACGCATTCTCAACATCCCCGACGGAGTTCGCTAGATGGTATACGCTGCCTGTAAAACGGAATGAACCGCCTCGTCCTAAAGAAGACATGGCTACTACCTCGAGTCCTTCGTCTCTTCTTGCGTCCAAATTGAGATAGGACGATGTTGAAATTCCAGCTTCGTCTACCGTTGAAAATCGTCGAATGACGTCGTTGGTTTGCTTCACAAAAAGGGAGGTCGTGATTGATTTCCGGCCTTTGGACCACTGGTGTCCAAATTCCATCGAATGGGTGTATTCCGGCCTTAATTCAGGGTTTCCAGTACGAATATTGCGGTTGTCTCGATCGTCAATAAATGGCGAAACTTGCCGTCCTCGCGGTCTGTTGACACGACGGCTATAACTTCCAATCCAACTGACCTCATCACTTCGCTGCCTTGAAATGTTGAAGGAGGGGTAAACAGAGAAGTAATCGTTTTTAAAAGGGTCTTCTCCTGTAATCGTCGCCGAGGTAAAGACCTGCTCTAGACGCAATCCACTCTGCACTCCCCAGACTCCCCATTTGCGTCCAAACGTCGAATAAGCGGCGTGCACTTCTTCGTGGTAATTGAAGTCGTACCCGCTTCTCTGTGCATTGATCGGGACGTACAGGCCGTTTTCCCAAACGGAGCTATCAGGAGAGAGATAGACATACTCATCGGTTGAATTGCTGATATTGGACTTCAGCCCCCATTCCCACTTGCCTTCGTTTGGAAGTGGTTTTTCAAAATCGATTTGCGCGACGGTGCGGATCCGAGCAGTGTGTTGGATGTTCGTGTCCGCAATGGACATTCCGTCCAGTCCACGAAGTGATTCTATGATGAAATTCTCGTTGTCAGAATCCGAGTTGGAGTGTCGAACCATAGCCCGAAAGAAGTGAGAAGGATTGTTCTCAAATTCTTTGCGGTAACTCACGTCGACGTCTTGGCCGGTTCCTTTTGAATCATTCGTGTCCGCTCGTTCCGTACTTAAAAGGTACCCGGTGTCCCAATCCTCGTCATTGAGCGTTGTTCCTGTTCTCGTGGATTCGTTGCCTGAGAAATTGACGCTGACGGAAAGCACTTCAGAAGGTGAAGGGTACCATTCCGCGCCGACTTTACCGCTGAGGCTCGCGCGCAACCGGTTGCCATCCTTCATTTGTGTCAATTCAGATGTGCTGTCTATCGCATCGAATCGGCGGAATGTTTCCGCTATATTGAATTGATCGCGCTGGTTCCAACTTGCGCTACTGAATAGGCTGTACTGTTCATTTTTAAAATTCAATGAGATGCTACTATTGTAATTGTCTCCAGTTCCCGGTGTCGCCTGCAATTGGCCATGAAATCCTTGCAGTTTGTTCTTCTTCAGAATGATGTTGAGAATGCCCGCCATTCCATCAGGATCGTATTTTGCCGAAGGGTTGGTGATCACTTCAATCCGATCGATGGCGCTCGCTGGAATCTGTTCCAAAAAAGCATTTTCAGTCGCTCCGGTCATTCCGGAAGGCCTCCCGTCGATGAGGATCTGTACGTTCGATGATCCTCTCAAAGAAATGTTGCCGTCGATATCTACGGAAACAGAGGGGACGTTGACGAGCAACTCACTGGCTGTTCCACCTGCTGCGGATAGGTCGTTGCCAACGTTGAAAACCCGACGATCGATGAGCATCTCGAGCGTGCTGGCCTCTTCCAAAACGATCGCTTCTTCAAGGTTGTTGATTCGTGATTGCAGCTGGATGACACCCGCATCGAAAACAATGGCTGTTCGAGGAGAAAGAGAAAACGCGGCAGACTTCCAAGGGTCATAGCCCATGAAATTGACCTGCAATCGGGAACGTCCAAGCGGAATGTTTTTCAGGAAGAATTGACCGTTTTCGTCTGCGAGCTGGCCGCCTGCAATCGAACTGTCGCGAAGGCTCATGACTGAAACTGCAGCGAAGGGGACCGGTTCACTGGTCGCAGCATCCACCACTTGTCCCATAACTTCTCCAATTGCTGGGGGAGTGCTTCCTGCCGAACGCCCTCCGGCACGCTGTGCGTTTGCAAGAAATTGACTGCATAAAATTGCTCCTACGAGAAGCAATAGACGCATTGGATGTATGGATTTCATAAAAAATGCTGGTAAAAAGAAAGACGGGGTCAACGTTCTTTGGTTTAACCCGATTTCGGAGACCGTGTTCGAATCGTTGCGAAATTAGGTCATTGCTGATGGGGCAGTCCAGGCCAATCATCTTGGACAACAAATCCGCGACTAACTTCGACTCTTTTTTGGTCGATTTCGATGACTTGGGCAAGCATTTGCGCCTTGTCTAGAGGGGTACTCATCCAGCGCTGTGCAATGTGCGCAGCACTTTGGGGAGCATGCTCTATGGCGTGCACAGGCTGCAGCCATTCAAGTGAGGAAAGCTCCAGCCATTCTCCGGAGGATTGGCTCATCCAAGCATGCCATTCACTTTGGGTGCACCACCACCCCACGTTGCAGTGCCTTTCTGCTAATCGGGGTTGAATTGGACTGGAGATGTCCCGAAAGTGATGGAAAAACCATCCTTTTAGCCACCCAGCACGTCGATGGATATGGATATCGTTGGCCTTTAACTGTTCGATGGAGGCTGGATGGTGGCTCAGGTTCAGTTGCTGTTTTAATTTATCCATCTTATGCTGGAGGTCATCTTGGACATTGGTCCCTTTCCAATCACTCCATTGTCGTGTTTTTCGGGTGCTGAGATAGAATTTACAGGCGAGTTCGATATGCCAATTCTCTCCAGTCTCGTGGTTCAGGGCAATCAAGTCAAATTCTCCGATCGTCCTCTCAGAATCCGAAATGACCCAATTGGATTTTTGGATGGACCACGCAGGGTGCTGTTCAAACCAATACCAAATCAACCGTTCAAATCGCTTGCCGAGGCGCTTCGACCCCGATTCGAGGTGAGCGCATAAACCGGCTATTTGCTCAGAGGATGCGTCGAGTTCGTGCAGCCAGTCGACGCGTTCTTGCCATGCAGCGTTGAAAAAATTAGCATTCAACATCGCGTTTTCTGAAGTGTGAGAAAGCAGGGGTGAGCTGCCCACCGCCCACGCCAATTCCCTCACGCTGGCATGGTTGCATTGTTGCATAAGACGGTCAAATTCAGCTCGTGGATTCTGCGGTTTCGACATGACGCCTAAGTTCTATCTTCGCAGCGCATTTTCCCACTCATGCGAACACTAGCTCACATACCACATCCTTTGATGCGCATTACCGTTTCCAGTTGGAATGAAAAATACCAGCTGCGGTTTGAATTGGATCGGTACGAGCAGGTTTTTAAGGTGGGACACAATGAAGTGAGTGGTTTGGAAGAAGTCCAAGCGATGGGAAAAGCACTTTCGGAATCGGCATTGTTACGGTTTGTGAGCATGCGAGAATCCCATCAAAAATTAAATACCTCAGACAAATGAATCGTTTGGTAATAGCCTTGTTGGTTGTTTTGGCATGTTGGTGCATTGGACTCACATGGGTCACGGTGAAAAATCCAACGGAAGCCCTTTCTCCAGAATTGCAGGCGGGAACATCGCCTGTTATCGCATTTGTTCATGGGGACTCGATCCAGAGTCAATATGAATTCATCGCTGCTCAAGAGCAAAAGCTGTTCATCGCTTTGCAGGAAGTTCAGGCTGAAATCGAATCGAAAAGCAGTCCGTTGCAAACGGAAGCGCAGGAACTGATTGATTATGCCAATTCGGCAGCTGCGAATGCAGAGGAAATTGAGATGGTTCAAGGCCGCCTGGGTGAAATTCAAACCTCACTGAGAGAAATGCAACAGGAGGGAACGAATCGTTTGGCTGATATGGAGGCCTCGTTGCAAGCGGAAGTGACGATTATGTTGACCGCGGAGGTGGAGGCATTTGCCGTTGAAAGAAACATCGATGTTGTCCTCAATTGGGGGCAGTCAGGCGAAGGTGTTTTGTACGGTTCAGCGGGTTGGGATGTTACAGCTCCCTTACTTGAGTTTTTAAATAGTCGTTTACAACTTGAGGTTTCTGACGACGCCTCGACTTCGGATACCCTATGAGCACAGCAGTAGACAAGCGCGAGTCTCATATCGTCGAATACCTCTTGTTTGTTTGGCAAATGGAGGATTTGGCGCGCGCTGCCGATTTTGAGGTGGGAGCCATACGTTCGATGTTCAACGGGGAGGATAGCCCAGACTTAGAGTGGTTGCTCAAGTTGACGCAGGACATGAAAAAGGAAGGGTTGCAAGAAAAGGGCCATGTAGCACATGCCATCGAAACGTTGACTGAGTTGGCGCTTTTGCATGATCTACTCACCGGTCCTATGGAGGATTCGAATTACGTCAAGACGTTTGAAAGTGCCCAGCCTTTTTTAACGGAATTGCAAGAGAAAAAGCAAGGAGCAGGAAGCATGATGCATCCCACCGAACAGATGCTAACCGCGTTGTACGGTTGGCTGGTGTTGAGAATGAAAAAGGAAACGATCTCGGTTGAAACAGAAGCGGCCATGGTGGCTATTCGACAAATGGCCAATGTGCTCGCAAGGGGTCACATCCGCGTATACGAAGGCCGGTAGCTCAACGGTTTTGCAATCGTCGCATGTGACGAATTCTGCTATTCGCAATGCGCAAGGCTTGCGACTCATTTCGTAGGCGGTCCAAAATGGCCGTAGAAAGTGAATTCGAGTCCATGTGAATCGTGCCTGCGGGCCAAATGTCGGGAGTCTCTGCACCGACAACGGCACAGCGAAAAAACTCATTTTGCTCGTGGGCCTTTTTCGCCATCGTAATGAGTGCTTCATCTGAGCTCGAGTCGTGATCGACTAGCAGCCAAATCAGATGAATGCGGCTCACTTCTCCCATAAACTTCAAAAGATCCACTGTCACATCTTGGAGTTTTTTGCCGTGAGCAAAAGGCTCCATTCGCTCAACAAGAGTGTTGGCGACTTCTTGGTTGCGAAAGGCGACCCAAATAGAAGGAGTGGATTGAAAAGGCGTCATTTGAAAATGGTTATTACGAACCCACTCTTACGGAGGGCTTGTGAGAAAGTTGCGTGGTTCCGAAAAAACGGATGTTCAAAACATCCTATGTGTGCTGTATGGAGGGGCATTATTCCTCAGAACTTGAAGCTTCAACTTGTCTCTCTTGCACGCATCGTATACAACCGCCTCCTGGACTCCTGAATTGTTGGAGTTAGCTAATTCCGCAGACCGTTTGCGCTGGAATCAATTGAGATCTGCGGGCGAAATGCGTGAGGTATGCGATACCCTTGAAGATCAATTGATGGAGCTGTTGGTGACGCGTCAGCCAGCCTTGAAACAAAATCCAGCAGCACTCGCAGAACAGGTTGAGGCGTATGTCAATGGTCGAGACTGGGAGCAATGCGGTGTTTGGGTCTGGTACCCTTGGCGTCAAACGATGGTGCATGTGCTCGATCAAGAAGATTTCATCGAACTCCGGACCAACCGGAATCGGAATCGAATCACCCGTGAAGAGCAAGCGTTGTTACGCCAGAAAACGGTTGGAATTGTCGGCTTGTCTGTCGGGAGCTCATACGCATTGTCCCTTGTCATGGAAAGGTCTTGTGGAAGACTTCGTTTGGCTGACTTTGATACGTTGGAGTTGTCCAATATGAACCGCATTCGAACGGGGATATACTCGTTGGGGATGCCCAAGGGAGTCGTTGCCGCACGAGAAATTGCCGAGATTGATCCGTTTTTCCCTGTCGAACTTCATTTGAATGGTTTCGTTGCAGAACACGCTTCATCTTTCATGGAGGGATTGGATGTCGTATGCGATGCGTGTGATGAAGTCTCTGTAAAGGCGCGCATTCGAATGGAAGCGCGTGAAAGAAAACTGCCCGTGATTATGGAAACTTCTGACCGAGGCATGCTAGACGTTGAACGCTATGACCAGCCAGATTCGATAGCATCAGGGTATCTGCACGGCCGTATTGATGAAGCCATGATGACGGAACTCATCGTTGCTTCTGGATGGAAGCCGGCGTATTTAGACTTGTTTGTGGATTTGTCCCAGGCTTCAGAGCGCGGTGTAGCAAGTCTGCAAGAAGTGGGTCAGACATTGGTCGGGTGGCCGCAGTTGTATTCAGACGTGGCCTCGGGAGGAGCATTCGCTACCCAAGCAACGCGTAAAATTTTACTGGGTGAGTCCATGCCGGACGCCCGATTATACCTCGCATTGGATGAGCAGTTCTCTGAATCCGTCAATTGATCGAGCCCGCCAGGCGGAGCGAATTGCTCAGGCCGAGGTGAGGGTATTTCGTGCGGATCACTATCCGGAGCGATGCCATGCCCTTGTGGACGGCCACCAGGCTGTTTTAGCGGCGTATGGAATCCAAAAATTGGCCACGTTCAACCGGGATTGGATTGGAAACCCCAACGTGTTAGTCGTTGCGGCAATTGCCAATGGATCTGGTGTGGATGGCCTCGATGAACGCATTTTGGGAGGTGCACGTATGCACTTGGCTGAATCTGTTGAATCCATGCCATTGATGCAAGCGATTGGCAACCAAGATCCTAATTTGGGAGCGTTCATGGCGCCTTTCGTTGAAGAAGGAGCTTACGAGTTGGGAGGAATGTGGAACAGCATTGAATTGGCAGGAATGGGTGTCGAAGCTACCTTCCTGATCAAAGCGGCCATGGCGACTCTGACCATGGTGAGCGGAAGGCATTTGTTTGCCCTCACGTCACCAGTGACACGACGCATGCAAGCACCACTGGGATTCTTGACTGAAGAAGGAATCGGTAACGACGGGTATTTCACGTACCCGACTCCAAAACTTCGAGCAACAATCGCACGGTATACATTTCCAGAACAATTGGAGATAGCAAATCCTGAAGTGAAGGAGATGTTGGAGGGAATCTGGCAGGATCCTGAGGGGATGGTTCACCGGGTTCAAGGGCCTAAAGGGGAATTGAAATTGCAATTCAAAATCGAAGTTTGATGAGCAAAAAGAGGTTTCGATGGTCAATCATCGCATGGAATAGCCGCAGCCTCTTCGTGCTTCTTTGTCTTCTCGGTTGGTCTTCCGCTTCTATAGGACAAGGCTACATTGGCAAGCGTTTGGAGTCGCTGTCTCAAAAAGAAATCCCCGAGTTGATTCAGGTGAATGATTTGGCAGCCTCTGAGCAGTGGGTGCCTCGCACTGAAGTCGTGCCCAATTTAGGTTTGTCCAATGACACGCAGTGGCTGAGACTAAAGCTTGATCCCCGCATAGAGAATGGTCAATTGATTGAAATCCAGAATGCTGGAATCGACGAATTGATTTGCTACATGGTGTGCGACGGCGAAATTATAGCGACCTATGAACGGGGTGTTTTTTACGAGACACCGGTGGATTCTCGAATTGGCACGTATCCGTCATTCCCCATCCCACTGGTTGAGTGCGGAGAACTTCAGGCCTTGTTTCGTCTGCAATCTTCAAAGCCTTTGCTGATTCCATTGCGCATCACAGGCCCGCGCGAGGTGCTGCGTGGAGCACATGAACGCGACGTTTTATTTGCAGCGTACTTTGGCGTGATCCTGGTGATGCTGTTGTACAATCTCTTTCTTTTCCTGAGTATTGGTGACCGGAGCTATTTGGAATACAGCATTTACATCCTCATGGTTGGAGGGACTCAGTTGGTGTTGAATGGATACGCTCCGGTATTTGGTGCAGAGAATGTACCCTGGTTGAATCTTCGCTTGACCCATTTTTTCGGTGTATTTAGCGGTTTGACGACCATCGTCTTTGCCCAGAATTTCTTGCGCTTGAGCCATTACGTTCCCTGGTTGCACAAGTTGTTGAACGTCTATTTCGCGCTCTATGTGGTGGCTTTCGTTCTGACCATTTTTGACTTGTTGGTATGGAGTTACAGCGTCATCAATTTTTGCGCGGGCGCTATTTTCTTTCTGATCCCTGGAGCGATCATAACCATGCGCAAGGGCTACGCTCCTGCGCGCTATTTTCTGATTGCGTTCTCCGTGTTTATCGCCGCGGTACTGGTGTTTGTTTTGAAGGATACAGGCCTGATCCCATACAATCAGTGGACCTTCTTCGCTCTTCCTTTGGGCAGTGCCTTTGAAGTCATTTTGTTGTCCTTGGCTTTGGCGAGTCGCATCAATCAATTGAAGCGGGAAGGAGCAAAAGCACGAGAAGAGCAATTGGAGTTGGCTCAAGTGAATGAAAAAATTGTCCGAGATCAAAATGTGGTGTTGGAAGAACGCGTGAAAAAACGAACGTTCGAATTGGAAGAAATCAACTCGACCATGCAGGGGACATTGAATGAACTTCAATCCGCACAACAGCAATTGATTCAAAGCGAGAAGTTGGCATCCATCGGGCAGTTGACTGCTGGAATTGCGCATGAGTTGAACAATCCCATCAATTTTGTGAGTTCGAGTGCGCAGTCATTGCGTCGTGATTTTGAGGATCTCAATGCGATTGTTGAAGCCGTGAAGTCACTTCCCGCGAACGACCCCAATCTCGAATCACGCATTCAAGATATCCATGCCTTGCTCGGCCAGTTGGATATTGAATTCACGCAACAAGAGATTGAGGAGCTGCTCAACGGGATTGAGGATGGAGCAAATAGAACATCCGAGATTGTTCGTGGATTGCGAATTTTCAGTCGCATGGATGGAGATAATTTCATCCAAGCGGACATCAATGAATTGATGAATTCGACCTTGGTCGTTTTGCGAAGTAATTTGAGAACCCAGTCTCAAGTAACGGCTGACCTCGCTGAGGACCTCCCAGAGTTTTCTTGCCAACCTGGCCGGTTGAATCAGGTGTTTATGAACATCATCACCAATGCTGCACAGGCTGCGGAGTCGACAGATTTGACGTTGGAAGAGCGGGAGGTGGTGGTGTCTACTCTACGCGTAGAAAGCATAGGCCAGTCCTGGATTGAGGTGCGCATAAAGGACAATGGCGTAGGCATGGATGATGCTGTAAAAGCTCAAATATTTGACCCGTTTTTCACAACCAAACCAGTAGGTGAAGGGACGGGGCTCGGCTTGAGTATCGTCATGGGCATTCTCCGCGATCACAATGCAGAGGTGGATGTCCAGTCTGAGGTGGGTTTGGGTACTGAATTTATTATTCGATTTCCGATATGATCAACGTTCTCTATCTCGACGATGAGTCGCACAACTTAACGGCATTTCGTGCTGCGTTTCGACGGGACTTTCAGGTTCACGTCACCACAGAACCCACCGAAGCGGTGCGCATACTTCGAGAGCAACCGATCGAAGTCATCATCTCCGACCAAAAGATGCCTTCGCTTAGTGGAGTGGAGTTTTTCGAATTGATCATGCCAGACAATCCGGACCCTGTTCGGATGCTGCTGACCGGACATGCCGACATTGACGCGGTCATTGATGCCATCAACAAGGGACAGATTTACAAATACATCTCCAAGCCTTGGAATGAAGCGGAGTTGAAGTCACTCGTTGAAGAAGCCGCCGCGTTGTATCACCAGAGAAAAGTCATGGCACGAGAGGGACAGCAGCTCATCACCAAAATGGATGAGGCCCGTGTATTCGCCCGCCGCATTCAACAGTTGACCGCTGATGGAGTTCCTGCAACTCCCGAGTCGCGTGCTGAAATCGCCAATCTGGCCAATCAAATTGATCGGCTCCTTCAATCCTGAATAGGATTTTATTGGATGTACTTGAAGTCTTCGCCGGGTTGAATGTTCTTCAACGTAGCAAGGATCAACTGTATGCAATGCTCCACGTCTGATTTGTGGACCATCTCAACCGTTGTATGCATATAGCGCAGTGGTAAGCTGATCAGTGCGCTGGCGACTCCTTTATTGGAGTAAGCAAACGCATCGGTATCGGTGCCCGTAAAGCGACTGGCTGCCATGCGTTGCAATGGAATCTTTTCCGCTTCTGATGTGTCGATGATACGCTGCAATAGGTTGTTTTGAACAGCCGGTCCGTAGGTTACTCCAGGTCCTTTGCCTGCCGCGACATCCCCATTCTCAATCTTGTTCATCATGGGCGTATGCGTGCAATGTGTCACATCCGTGACGATGGCAACATCCGGTTGGATGCGTTCGGCAATCATTTGGGCTCCGCGTAAACCAATTTCTTCCTGGACGGAGTTGGTGATGTACAATCCGAAAGGCAATTTGGTGCCCTCTTCGTGAAGCAATCGCGCCACCTCTGCGATCATAAATCCACCTGCACGGTTGTCCAAAGCACGCCCGACATACCAGTCCTTGTTGAGGACCATGAAGGTGTCTTCGTAGGTCACGACACATCCCACATGGATGCCCATTTTCTCGACTTCCTTTTTGTCCTTCGCTCCAACATCAAGGAAGATGTTCTTCATGCTTGGTGCTTCTTCCTTACCCGCACTCCGGGTGTGGATCGCAGGCCAGCCAAAGACTCCTTTTACAATTCCTTTTGGCGTGTGAATGTCGACACGTTTCGATGGTGCAATTTGGTGGTCACTGCCGCCATTGCGCTTGAGGTAGATGTATCCGTCATTCGTGATGTAATGCACGAAATAGCTGATTTCATCAGCATGCGCCTCAATCACCACCTTGTATTCAGCTTCTGGATTGATGACGCCAACGACGGTTCCATAGGTATCTACGATGTGCTCATCGATGTACGGACGGATGTAATCGAGCCACAATTGCTGTCCACTGCTTTCGAAACCAGTAGGACTCGCGTTGTTCAAGTATGCTTCCAAGAATTTTTCAGAAGCCTTGGTGATGATTTTTTTGGTTGCCATGGCGCAAAGCTACTGGTTGCAGTTAGCGACAGCGGAGAACATTGTACAATGATTTCAACAAAATGCAGCCCAACAAATGCGATAATTTAGAGGTCATAGGCCCCCTTGGCGATCAAATGTTGCGCAATGGTTTGACGGGCTTCTTTTGTGTTGAAGTCTTCCGTCTTGCAAAAACGCTTCATTCCCATGAGCATCATCTTCAATTCATCGCCTTCAGCAAACCCGAGCAAGGCTTCTTTACCAGCGCTGTGTATCCATTCACTCGCCTCATATGTGTATACACGCATGATGGCCTTTTGAATGGCAACGGCGTCTTCTCCACCGCGCATTTGGGACAGCTTTTGAACTCTCAAGACTGTCGATTCAACGGTATAAGCCCAGATGGTCATGTCCGCGATGTTCATGAGAATCTCTTGCTCTTTGGCCAAAGTCATCATCAGCTTTTGTGCTGCGGCACCAGCGACCATCAGGATGGCCTTCTTCACGTTTCGGACATAACCGAGGTGCGCCTCAAAAACATCGGAAGGAGGCGTTGTCATTTCTGGGATGCCGGTGAGTTCACTAACGATCGCCATCGCTGGAGTGGTGAGGTCGAGCTCTCCTTTCATGGCTTTTTTCAGCAACATGTCTACGGTCAACATGCGGTTGATCTCGTTGGTTCCTTCGAAGATTCGGTTGATCCGCGCGTCGCGATAGGCCAATTCAGCCCGCGTTTCAGCGCTGTACCCCATGCCGCCAAACACCTGTACGGCTTCGTCCACCGCATAGTCCAATACTTCTGAAGCGAGTACCTTGATCATGGCGCATTCAGGAGCGAAATCGGCAATACCCTTTAGCGTGGCCTCTCCATGCTCCATGCCCCCGGCCTTCAACGCTGCAATGGCATCATCAATGTTCTGTGTCGCCCGATAGTTGGCTGCTTCGCCGGAATAAATACGGATTGCAGCCTCTGCCAATTTGTATCGGATGGCGCCATACTTCGAAATGGGTCGGCCAAATTGCTCGCGTTCGTTGGCATACTGGATGGTATGCGAGAGAGCATCTTTCGAAGCGCCCAAAACGGCGCCGCCCAATTTGATTCGTCCGATGTTGAGGATGTTGACCGCAATCTTGAATCCCTTTTCGCGTTTGTAGAGCAGGTTCTCGACCGGTACATGGACGTCATTGAAAAAGATTTGGCGGGTAGAAGACCCCTTAATTCCCATCTTCTTTTCCTCGGGATTTTTCGAAATCCCTTCGGCATGTCCGTCTATGATGAAGGCCGTGAGGTTTTCGTCGTCATCGATTTTGGCGAATACAATCATGACATCCGCGAATCCCCCATTGGTGATCCACATCTTCTGTCCGTTGATGATATAGTGCTTGCCGTCCTCGCTGAGTTTGGCCTTGGTCTTTCCGCTGTTGGCATCTGACCCGGCACTAGGCTCGGTGAGGCAATAGCAGCCTTTTAACTGACCAGAAGCCAGTCCGGGAATCCATTGCTTTTTTTGCGCTTCGTTGCCATAATATAAGATGGGCAAGGTGCCAATGCCTGTGTGTGCACTGAAGCTAACACTAAAGGAATGTGCTCCGCCGATGGCTTCGGTAATGAGCATGGTGGTTTTGAAGTCAAGACCAAGTCCCCCATATTCTTCAGGTACAGAACTGCCAATGAGGCCCAAGGCTCCAGCTTCTTCCATCAGGGAAGGAACCAGGCCTTCCTCTTGCACTTCGATGCGCTCGAGATTGGGAATGATGCGTTGCTCGACAAAGTCGAGTGTCATCTGCTTCATCATGAGCTGCTCTTCGGTCCACTCTTCTGGAATGAAGATGTCAGCAGCGAGGGTTTCTCGGATGAGGAATTCGCCTCCTCGTATGGCTTGGTTTTTCTCAGACATGATCCTTTAATTCAAAAGTTCAAATACACCGGCTGCTCCTTGTCCTGTTCCAACGCACATGGTGACCATGCCGTATTTTTCATCGCGATGCCGCAATTCATTGAAGAGCTGAACGCTCAACTTGGCCCCAGTGCACCCTAGCGGATGTCCTAGTGCGATGGCTCCTCCATTTGGATTGACTTTGGTTGGATCCAAATCCAGGGTGCGCAATACCGCGACCGATTGAGATCCAAACGCCTCGTTCAACTCGATGGCGCCCAAGTCATTCTTGGATAGTCCCGCCTTTTTTAAAGCTTCTGGAATGGCGTGAATCGGACCAACGCCCATGATACGCGGTTCCAAACCGCTGACGTGATAGCTCGCCAAACGCGCGATCGGTTCAACATTGAGTTCTTTGAGCATGCGTTCACTCACGACGAGAACAAAAGCAGCTCCGTCAGAGGTCTGTGAACTGTTTCCTGCGGTCACCGATCCCCCTTGTGCAAATACGGGCCGCAAGCGAGCGAGGCCTTCAGCAGAGGAGTCGCGTCGAACACCTTCGTCGGTATCGACGATGTAATTTCTTTCTTGCCGCCGTTCGTTTTCGTCGAGGTAGACTTCGTTGACAGAAATGGGAGCAATGCCGGGGGCGAATTTTCCCCCATCGATTGCGGCGGCCGCTCTCAAATGACTTTCCAATGCAAAGGCATCTTGCTCTTCACGAGAAATCCCGTACTCCTTGGCGACAGCTTCAGCCGTCAGTCCCATGCCCCAATACCAATCGGGATTGTTCTTGGCCACGCGGGCATTGGGAACAATGCGCCACCCTCCAAAGGGAATGGGCGACATGGTTTCGATCCCACCGGCAAGGATGCAATCGGCCATGCCGGCCTGAATTTTTGCCGAGGCAATGGCGATGGTTTCCAATCCAGAAGCGCAATAGCGATTCACGGTCATCCCGGGCACCTTGGCGGTGTCGAGTCCCATCAATGAAATCATGCGTCCGATGTTGAGTCCTTGCTCAGCCTCGGGTGTGGCATTGCCGACGATAACATCGTCAATGCGCTCTTTGTCCAATTGCGGGAAATCGGATAACAACTTCCGCACGACCTGCTCTCCGATATCGTCTGGTCGAACAAATCGAAATGCTCCCCGACCTGATCGTCCTACTGCTGAGCGGTAACCGCCTATGATGTATGCGTCCATGGTTTAGTTTCTGAGGATTTTGCCTTTTTGAATCAGGCTTTGCATGCGCTCCAATGATTTGCGCTGCATGCAGAGTTCAACAAATGCTTTGCGTTCGAGGTCCAAGAGATAGCGCTCGGAAACGGCTTGTCGTTCACTGAGATCACCTCCGCACAGCACGTAGCCCAGTTTTTCACTGATGACTTGATCGTGTTCGGACATGTAGTTTCCGCTCATCATGCTGTGTGCTCCGACATAAACGATGCCCAGACCTTCTTGTCCGGATACGACAATGTCCTTGCGCTCGATGGGTTGCGTATAGCCGGCATCGGCCAATTCCAGTGCTGCCCGTTTTGCTCGAGCCAATTGATCTCGTCGGTTGACCACGACTTCATCGATCCCTTCGCGCAGATAACCGTGTTCGAAGGCTTCGTAAGCTGAGGTCGAAACTTTGGCTTGGCCGATGGTGAGGAAACGCTCGCGCAATCGGTTGATCCGCATGTCCCCTTCGTGCATTTCATCGTGCAGCCGCAAGACAAACTCTTTCGTGCCACCGCCGCCAGGGATTAGACCAACGCCAAACTCCACGAGCCCCATGTAGGTCTCTGCGTGCGCCACCACCTTGTCGGAGTGCATGCACAATTCGCATCCGCCGCCCAAAGCCAATTGGTGCGGTGCTGTAATGACCGGGATGCCACTGTATCGCAAGCGCATGGCCGTATTTTGAAACACTTGAACCGCGTGATTCAAGTCGTCCCATTCTTGTTCCACAGCGAGCATGAAGATCATGCCCACATTGGCTCCCGCCGAAAATTGAGCCCCATCATTGGAAATCACCACGCCCCGCCATTTTGAATCGGACTCAGCGAGGTCGATGGCTTTGTTAATGCCCTCAATGATTTCAGAACCGATGGCATTCATCTTGGTATGGAAGGCCACATTGAGGATTCCGTCTCCTAGGTCTTGAATCGTCGTGCCGCTATTGGACCAAACGGTAGAGGACTCAGGAAGCCAAGCCAAGGCAATGCGCCCTTCTTGTCCTTCCAATGGTTCGTAGGCTTTCGTTGCGGGATTCCAACACTCCCGGATTCCATCGCGGTTGCGGTAGAACGTGGTGTGTCCGGCATCGAGCATTTCCTGAATCCAAGGCGCAACATCCAATCCACGATCGCGGATGCATTGCAAGCCGTTTTCAACTCCAATGGCGTCCCAGCTTTCAAAAGCTCCCAGCTCCCAACCGAAACCTGCGCGCAGCGCATCGTCGATTCGATAGGGGTCGTTGGAAATTTCCGGCACCCGATTGGACACATATGCAAAGACATCAGAAAAAATCCGTCGGTAAAACTCTCCGGCTACGTCCGTGCCTTCAAAGAGCAACTTCGTGCGCTCGGGCAACGCGTCAACTTTCTTGGCCGCTTCGAGCGTGGCGTATTTGGGTTTGATTTGAGAGCGATACTCCAAGGTTTTTAAATCCAAAACCAGGATTTCCTTTTTCCCATCGGTACCGACAGTCTTCTTGTAAAAGCCAGCTCCTGACTTCGCTCCCAGCGCTCCAGTGTCCACCAAGTGTTGCACATAGGATGGAATGGCAAATACATTTTTGCGCTCATCATCTGGGCAATTGCTTGCGACGCCGTTGGCAACATGAATCAAGGTGTCGAGCCCCACCACATCACAGGTGCGGAACGTGGCGCTTTTAGGTCGGCCCATGGCAGGTCCCGTCAATTTGTCGACAGCTTCAACACTCAGACCCATTTCTTCAACAGCATGGAATAAAGCTTGAATAGCAAATACCCCGACACGGTTGGCGATGAACGCCGGTGTGTCCTTGCAGAGAACAACCTGTTTTCCCAAAATACGCTCACCATAGCCCGTAAAGAAGGACAAGATCTCCGGGTCCGTGAGGGGCCCTGGAATAATTTCGAGTAACGGCAAATACCGCGGAGGATTGAAAAAGTGCGTCCCGCAGAAGTGCTTTTGAAAATCTTCGGACCGCCCTTCGCTCAATTGCGCAATGGGAATACCGGAGGTATTGGATGTCACCAGAGAACCGGGTTTTCGGAATTTCTCCACCCGCTCAAACAACTGTTGCTTGATGTCCAATCGCTCGACAATCACCTCAATGATCCAATCGCACTCAGCGATACGCGGTAAATCATCATCGAAATTACCGGTTTCAATGCGGTCTGTAAAGCGTTTGCTGTAGAGTGGAGAAGGTTTGGACTTCAAGGCTGCCTTCAAATGTCCGGCAGCGATGGAGTCGCGAGGTCCCGAATCGGAGGGGAGATCCATGAGCAGCACACGTGATCCCGTTTGAGCGAGGTGGCATGCGATACGTGATCCCATGACTCCGGATCCCAAAACAGCGATGCGTTGAATGCGGTGAAAAGGAATGGAGGCGTGTGTCATTCGTAAAGTGATGTAGTGGGTAGAGAACCGGAATCGAGTCCTGCCATCAGGGAGTCGGGTTCATCCAAAATTTCATTCAGTCGTTTCATTTCAATGAGAAGGCGGTCGACGGCATCTGACCCCATGAGCTCCCGCAGGCGGTCATTAACGGATACCACCAAATCCCGGGCTTGGCGTCGAGCGGCAACTCCATTTTGCGTGAGGAACACCCGCATGGACCGTCTGTCATTCGCGTCTTTTCGACGCTCAATCAAGCCCATGGCTTCCATTCCTTTTAAGGTGCGGGACAGGCTTGTCGATTCCATGCCCATTTTGGGGCCAAGTTTGGTAGAAGGAGTCCCTTGGCGCTCCGTATGCAATAAGATGAATACGTATGAAAAGGGAATGCCTCTGCGGTCTGCTTCCGCATTATAAAGTCGGGAGAGCTTGGTCCAAGCCCATCGTAAATGAAAATCAAGCGTGTCTTGCGGCTTCACAGGCACAAGTTAATAGAATATCCTATGCATGCATAGGATTAGGGCAATTATTTTATGCGTGCATAGCATTATTTTGCATTTGCACGTCTTATGAAATAATCAACCCGTCTCGCATGGAAACAGTGCGGTCGCCTCGAGCCGCTAGTTTTTCATTGTGGGTGACGACGACAAATGTTTGTCCTTCGCGATTGCGCAATTCGACAAATAAATCAAAAAGCGAGTCCGCATTTCCTGAATCAAGGTTGCCCGTGGGTTCATCCGCAAGCACAACGGCAGGGTTGTTCATGAGGGAACGAGCCGCTGCAACACGTTGCTGTTCGCCTCCGCTCAGTTGCGCCGGCAAGTGAGTAAGGCGGTCACCCAATCCCAGATCTCGAAGCAATCCAGAAGCACGGTCTTTGGTGACTTGGTCGTCTTTTCCAGCAACCCAGGCCGGCATCAATACATTCTCCAGCGCCGAGAATTCTTGAAGCAAACGATGAAATTGAAAAATGAAGCCGATGTTGGAATTTCGGAAAGCCGAGAGGTTTCGCCCTTTTAAGCCATTGACATGCTGTCCTCGTATTTTAAGTTCGCCCGCGTCGGGCGCATCGAGTGTGCCTAAGATTTGCAAGAGCGTCGTTTTTCCAGCGCCAGAGGCGCCGACAATGGAAGTAATCTCTTGAGATCTGATGTCCAGATCAATGTTTTTGAGGACTTCCAAGTCTCCAAATTGTTTGCGAATAGCGCGTGCTTCAATCATCAAGTCATTCATGGTTGCAAACTACGCACAATCCCGGGTCTCGTTCCCTAACTTTGCGCCGCAAATCGGTTTCAAAAGAAAGCACCATGAACATTCACGAGTACCAAGGCAAGTCTATATTGAAGAGCTTCGGCGTCGCCATTCAAAATGGGTATGTCGCAGACAATCCAGAGGCGGCTCATGAAGTGGCATTGAAGTTGGCTGAGGAAACAGGCACGAGCTGGTTTGTCGTGAAGGCGCAAATTCATGCAGGTGGCCGGGGGAAGGGAACCGTCACAGAGACCGGCTCCCATGGTGTGGTGTTGGCCAAAGGATTGGATCAGGTTAAGGACAAGGCAGCAGGAATCCTCGGTGGACATTTGGTGACAGCGCAAACAAACGCAACAGGCAAGCACGTCAGTAAGGTATTGATTGCTGAAGATGTATATGGCCCCGGCGATAGCGATCCCAGTGAGATTTACATGAGTGTGTTGTTGGATCGTGCCAACGGTCGCAACATCATTATGTATAGCCCGCAAGGTGGGATGGACATTGAAGCGGTTGCAGAGGCGACTCCCGAGTTGATTTTTAAGGAATCCATTGATCCAGCTGTTGGTTTGCAGGGATTTCAAGCACGCCGTATCGCTTTCAACTTGGGCTTGAGTGGTAAGGCTTTCAAGGAGATGACCAAGTTCGTGGTTTCACTGTATAAAGCCTACGTAGGTTGCGACGCGACCATGTTTGAAATCAATCCAGTCTTAAAGACATCGACTGATACCGTGATTGCTGTGGATGCAAAAGTATCGTTGGATGCCAACGCGCTGTATCGGCACAAGGACTACGCTGAAATGCGGGATACTTCTGAAGAAGACGCAACGGAAGTGGAGGCGGACGCGGCTGGTTTAAACTTTGTAAACCTCGAGGGCAATGTAGGATGCATGGTCAATGGAGCAGGTTTGGCTATGGCGACCATGGACATCATTAAGCTCAGTGGTGGCGAGCCAGCGAACTTTTTGGATGTTGGAGGTACGGCTGACGCTGCGCGGGTTGAAACGGCATTCCGCATCATTTTAAAAGACCCTTCTGTCAAGGCCATTTTGGTCAATATTTTTGGAGGCATCGTTCGTTGTGATCGGGTTGCTCAAGGAGTGGTTGACGCGTATCGCAACATGGGGAACATCGATGTTCCGATCATTGTGCGTTTGCAAGGGACCAATGCCGAGGAAGCGAAGAAACTCATCGATGAGTCTGGGCTGGAAGTGCGCTCTGTAATTCTGTTGCAGGAGGCCGCTGATGCAGTCGCAGACGTGTTGGCCTAAGCCGACAGCGCTCAATTCAACTTTTCGATCATCAAAATACCATCCCGAAGGGGAAGGAGTGTTGTGCGCACGCGCGAATCGTTGGCCAGTGCGGTAGCGAGTCGTTCGAGCATCGCTGCAATGGTGTCTTTTTCTTTGCGGTCGTCCAGCACTTTTCCCCACCACAAGACGTTATCGACCAGGATCCATCCTCCAATCCGAACCCGTTTGAGAGCTTCCTCGATGTATTGCTCGGTTCGCGCCTTGTCGGCATCGATCCAAACCAGATCATAGGGGCCATCGAGTCCCGGTAAAACATGAAGCGCTTCGCCATTGTGCCGGCGTATGGCCGCCTGCAATCCGGCAGCTGCCCAAAACTCATCTTGAATCCCATTGAGCTCGTCGTTGGGCTCAACCGTATCGATGGTTCCGCCAGCTTGCAGGCCCGCTGCCAGGCAAATCGTGGAATAGCCTGTGTACGTGCCCAACTCCAATATGGAATGGGGCTGCATCATCCGGCTGATATTGGCTAAAAACCGACCTTGAATGGAGTCACTCAGCATTTGTGGAGTCAGCACATGTTGCCAGGTTGAACGTCTCAATTGCTTTAAGATGTCCCATTCTTCCGTGCTGTGCGCTTCAGCATAAGCGAGCACGTCATCATTTAGATCATGAATCATGTCGGGAAATTAGCGAGGGGCAATTCGCGTGGATACATGCATTGCATAGAATGACGAGGATTTATTCGCAGAACAATCCAAATTCGGACAGTAAAATCAATAAATCAGATGCTCCTACGACGCCATCGGAGTTAAAGTCTGCAGCATCATAGCAATTCTCACTGCAATCGAATGCTCCTAAGAATATGAGCAAATCTGCTGTTCCAACAATGTTGTCGGCATTTAAATCTGCATTGCAATCAGTCAATTCCGAAAGAGATATCAGCCCATTGCAGTCATTGTCGTACCCTGATCCCGTACCCTCCGCACCCGGAAAAATGGTAGAGTTTGAGTCGTTGCAGTCACATAAGTTGGTCCAGGTGTCGTTGTCATTGTCGACAATTCCAGCGCACTCATTGAATCCAGCCTCGCAGTTTGCCAATGCACATTCTGCACACGCTTCTTCTGTCCCGAAAGCGCAGGCGAAATAACAGTTGGTCACAATGCACGTCACTTGTTCTCCGAAGCATTCAATACAGGGGCTGGTCAAGTCTACCTGCGCTTCCATGCACGCTGTCAGGCATTCTTCTCCTTCGCTCAAACAATCCAGTCCACAAGTGGAAGCGATGCCTTGAACGAATTCGGTGTTTTGGCAGATGTAATCCAAATCAATGGAGGTGCATCCCCCTTGCGCCAATCCAGAATGCCCCATGCCGCATACCCACAAGAAAACAGCGGACAGGAACGATGATCGAAAGAAAATACCCATCTTATGAAAATACGACATTTTATTGATTTTTCCGAATGCCATCGCTTGCTCATGATGGGGGCCTAACTTCGCAGTGTGATGGGTAAAAATAAGCGATCATCCAAGGGGAATCAATCAGGTCATGATGGCTTGGTCTTTTCTACGGATACGGCCTGGAAACAGGAGGTGTCGTCTGATCATGAGCAAGAAGCTGTTGATGCGACGAAACAAACCCTTTACGTGAGTTTGAATCGAAAGCAACGTGCCGGGAAGCCAGTGACTTTTATAGAGGGGTTTCAGGGGCCTGCAATGGACTTGCTTCTTTTGGGGAAGCAACTTAAAAAAGAATGTGGTGTTGGAGGAGCGGTGAAAGAGGGGTGCGTTTTGATTCAAGGAGATCATCGTGATCGCGTTGTGTTGTCGTTGGAAAAACAAGGGTTTCGCGTTAAACGGAAAGGGGGATGATGAATCAAGAAAAACAAGGTGCTGAGCAAACTGATGGTCAGCGAGATGCGACCTCCAGCGGTTTGCCTATTTATTTTGCCAAGACTTTGGCTGGAATGGAGCGGCTCCTGAAGGATGAGCTCGTCGAGCTTGGGGCGACCGACCTGGTGGTTGTCCGAAGAGGCGTTGAGTTCGGAGCAGATATGTCAACGTTGGTTCGAATTTGCCTTTGCACACGTTTTGCCATTCGAGTATTGCGACCCGTCCTGTGGTTTAAAGCAGAAAACACCGACGCGCTCTATGAAGAGGCTACGAAATGGGAGTGGGGCTCTGTCATGAATCCTTCGGCCACATTTGCAATCGATGTTACGGCGCATTCCGAGTATTTCACACATTCCCAGTTTGCAACGCTGCGATTGAAAGACGCCATTGTCGACCACTTCAGGACGTCTTCTGGAATTCGTCCCAATGTCGATCGTGAAAACCCTGATGTACGCATTCACTTGCACATCAACCAGAATCAAGTGACCATTTCACTTGATGCTTCGGGACGACCTCTCGCCCGACGCGGGTATCGTCCCATGGGAGCAAAAGCGCCTTTGAGTGAAGTGCTTGCAGCTGGATTGTTGGCGAAGGCAGGTTGGACGCCGGATATCCCGTTGTATGATCCGATGTGTGGTTCAGGGACCTTTACTGTTGAGGCTGCTTTGTGGGCAGATGGTTATCCAATCCAGTGGCACCGTCGGAAATTTGCCTTCATGGATTGGAGAGGATTTGATGAGGAGGTATGGTGGGATGTGCGCGATGACCTGAAATCAGAACGCCAGTTCGTGGAATCAACAATTCATACTTCTGACAAGGATTATGGAGCCGTTTCGCAGACTCGTGCGGCGCTATCGAATATGGAACTCGATGGTCGTGCGGAATTGGGACGCTCAGATTTCTTCAAGTTGATTCCGCGTGATGACTCCGGAATTGTGGTCATCAATCCGCCGTATGGCGAGCGCATGGAGGTAGATGACTTGGATGCCATGTACTCAGCAATTGGAGACCGTTTGAAGTCGCATTGGGCTGGATTCAGCGCGTGGATTATTTCCTCCGACTTTGACGCGCTGAAGCGTGTAGGATTAAAGCATAGTTCACGTGAAACCATGTACAACGGTCCTTTGGAGTGCCGTTGGGTAGGATTTGAATTGTACGAAGGAAGCCAGGAAAAGAAAGGGAACCCTGCAGAGGAGCTCCCGGCGGTCACAGATGACGTGTCGCCCGTAGTGATTACTGAAGAGGATTCTTCGGTTGTGACGAACGAAACATTACCCGATGCTGCCTCGGACGCTGCAGAAGCCTCTAAAAGCTAAGTGGTGGCGTGGTGCACGTTGAAAGGCCGCGGCATAGAGCCCCTTTCTTGCGAAAGTATCGAACAAAAAAAAGAGCGACACATAAGTGCCGCTCTTTTCGATTTCAGTCCAAATTGCTTAGAGCTTTTGAACAGTAGACTTATAGCGCGTAGAACCGGTCTCTAGTGTGAGGGTGTAGAATCCCGTTCGCAAAGCACTTAGGTCAATTGTAGCAAACGCTTCTTGTGTCGTCTGTTGCAAAACCAATCGGCCAGCCATGTCCACTACGGTGAGCAAACCTGTTTGGTCTGTTCCAAGGCGAATCAGATCCGAAGTTGGATTGGGGTACGTCTTCAAAAACGCTGCAGCATGGGATTGAATGCCATTCACTTCTCCGATGATCACATCGGCTTCAGACCGAACTTCAAGCTTGTACTCCTCAAACGTGTAGTGAATGCATCCGGCAATACTGTATGTTTCTCCCTGAATCCATCCGGCTGCAGGCAAGTACATGTAGTCGTTGGTTTTAAGCTCTCCGCTTCCATCGTCAAAGAAGGCTTCGCCATAATCAGCGTCAGGATTGATGCATGTGGCATTGATGATCTGCACAAAACAACCTTCATAGGCTTCACTTGAGGCCAACTCGCCCGTCGTGACGATGGATGGCGCTGGGACGTCATTGCCAGAAGAAACGACTTCGAAATAGCTCACGTTGCCAAGCTCTGTTACATCATAGTACTCTTGAACTTCCGCTTCGATGATGACCTCGTCTCCGACATTGGGAGCTTGCGTGTTGTCAAAAACAAAAACGCCATTCCAAGGTCCAGAGCCATCTTGAACGAAGTATCCAATGACGCCTGATGTGGATGAGGTTACATTGTTTGCTGACACGATGCCAGTGGTGGTTACGGATTGGCCAACGAGCGGTGAGCTGAACAATTCGCCTTGAATTTCTGCTATGGAGTGGGTGACACCTTGGCTTGAAGCTTCATTAAAAGAGAGCAACAGGGCAAATAATGCAACTCCGGTCATGTAAATGTGTTTCATCTAAGAGAGTGTTTTGTGAATGTACCTTTGAGAAGCAAAGAGAAATGAAAAACAACGAACTGCAAAATAGCGGCCGCATCATGTTGATAACCGGAGCAACTTCCGGATTTGGAGAAGCCATAGCGCATCTCGCGGCATCATCAGGGTATCATCTCATCATTTGTGGTCGCCGGGAAGGGAGGCTCAATGCATTGAGGAAGTCCTTAGGAGCATGTGTGTTGAAGTCTTTGGCATTTGATGTTTGCGATGAACCAGCCACACGGAAGGCTTTGTTTGAGCTTGCAGACACCATGGTGCCTCATGTGTTAATCAACAATGCCGGCTTGGCCGTTGGCACAGGGTCCATCGATGTAGGGGTCTACGATGACTGGAACCGCATGATCGATACCAACATTAAAGGGCTTTTGCACGTCACGCGTGAATTGACCCCACGCATGCAAGCGGGGTCTCGAGTCATTAACATGGGGTCTGTAGCAGGGAAGCAGGCATACCCTGGCGGCGCGGTGTACAATGCAACCAAATTTGCTGTGGATGGATTGACCAAGGCCATGCGCATGGATTTGTTGCCACGTGGGATTCAGGTTGCACAAGTCGCTCCAGGTGCTGCCAATACTGAATTTAGTCTGGTACGATTCAAAGGAGATGAGCAAAAGGCGAAGAATGTCTATACCGGATTTGAGCCGTTATCGGCAGTGGATGTGGCGGAAGCAGTGATGTTCATAGCGGATCGTCCACCTCATGTGAGCATTCAAGACATCTTGATCATGCCAGCCGCTCAAGCCTCCGTTCATCACCTCTTAAGAAACAATTCATGAAGACGAGTATGCTCCTTTTTATCGGTATTCCGAGGTTCGTTGGGCTTTCTGTTTCAATCAGTTTTTTGGCGACGCTGTCTCTCTTGATTTCAGGGTGTGGTTTTCAATCGCTGGATGCGGATTGCATTGTCCACAATGGCAGCATTTTAACCTTGGATTCTGAAAATTCAATGGCCCAAGCATTGGCGATCAAGGATGGTCGCATTGTAGAGATTGGCGCGAACAGGCAAATTCTAAATAAGTACCGCGCGCCTGTGCAAATTGATTTGCGTGGTGGAGTTCTGACTCCTGGCTTGATGGATGCCCATGCCCATTTGATTGGATATGCCGACGGCTTGCTGGAAGCAGACTTGGTAGGTACAGACTCTTGGGGGGAAGTGCTGGAGAAGGTGGTTTCGCATGCGAAGGAACATCCCTCAGCTTGGATTCGCGGCAGAGGCTGGGACCAAAATGATTGGTTAAAGGCAGAGTGGCCCAACAGAAGGACCTTGGATTCTTTGTTCCCGAACGTTCCGGTTGTTTTGGAACGAATTGATGGGCATGCCATTATGGTGAATGGAGAAGGGTTAAGAAGAGTCGGCCTCACCTGTGACATGCAACAAGATGGGGGAGTCATTCTGTGTGACGACAACAATGAGCCTACCGGGGTGCTCATCGATGAGATGGCCAATCGGGTGCTCCGTTTTATGCCTGAATACGATTCGCTGTATCGAGTACAAGCCTTCCTAGAAGCACAAACTACGATGCTGGAACATGGACTGACTCAAATTACAGACGCCGGATTGTCCGCTAAGGAGATTGAAAGATTGCTCGCATTTGAGAAACAGGGCTTGCTGAAACTTCGGATCAATGCCATGGTTAGTGGCAATGATGATGACATTGGCTGGCTCCTTGAGAACGGCCCGATCGCAACCGACCGGTTAACGGTGCAGTCTGTCAAGTTTTACATGGATGGAGCGTTGGGTTCTCGGGGTGCGATGTTGATTGACCCCTATAGTGACTTGAAGGGATGGCGTGGCGTAAGTATGCTGGATAGGGACTGGTTTAAAAATCAGCTCGAACAATTGCATGCTAGTGGAATGCAGGCTGCCACACATTGCATAGGGGATTCCGCAGTGCGTTTGGTTTTGAATGCATATGCTGAGGTACTGGACGGTCCAAATGATCGGCGATGGCGCATTGAACATGCCCAAGTGGTAGCAAAGGATGACATGAACCAATTCGGGACATATCACATTATCCCATCCATTCAGCCAACGCATGCCACAAGTGATATGTACTGGGCTGGGGAGCGACTAGGTCGGAATCGCATTCGAAGGGCTTATGCCTATCAGGAGTTGCTCGCGCAAAATGGCATGGTGGCATTGGGAACAGACTTTCCTGTGGAAGACATTGACCCTCGAAAGACGATGTTTGCTGCGACGGCTAGGAGAGATGCTGCGGGCTATCCTGATGAGGGGTTTCAAATGAAAAATGCATTGACTCCGGATCAAACGCTTCGTGGAATGACTCAGTGGGCGGCTTTGACTCAATTTCAAGAGCAAGATCTAGGGACCATTGAGGTTGGAAAGTTTGCGGACTTCACCTGGATGGACCGAAACTGGTTGAAGGTGAGCCCGAAGGATCTGTTGTCCACTAGAATCATGGGTACGTGCATTGAGGGTGAATGGGTCTATTTGAACGAATAACGATGCGTAGTAAACATTATTCCACGAACTGGATTGGCCTTGCGGGTGTTTTTGTACTTGCCGTTGGAGTGGGGTATTGGATTCTAGCTCCAGAAAAATCGTTGCCGATTATTCAACCGGCAGATCTCAATCCTGCATTAGTAGATCCCAACCGTTGGGCACAAACAAAGCACCAGGTGCTCCCCTTTGAGCTGGTCAACCAAATGGGGGACACGGTGACTGAAGCCGACGTAGAAGGGCAGGTGCGCATTGTCGACTTCTTTTTCACACGGTGCGCGACCCTGTGTCCCATTATGACATCCAATATGAAGGGCATTCAGGACGCGCTGCAAGGAAGAGAGGGCTGGAGGCTCATGAGTCACAGTGTCACTCCTGTGGCAGACAGCGTTCCCATTCTGTCACAATACGCGAACAAGTATGAAGCGGATTCTTTGAGCTGGTGGTTTCTCACGGGCTCGAAGAAACACATATACTCCTTGGCTCGTCAAAGTTATTTTGCCTGTTACGATGAAGATCAAGGGGGGGATGGTGGATGGCAAGATTTCATTCACACAGAGAACATGGTCCTCGTTGATGGGCAAGGAAGACTCCGTGGATTTTATGACGGAACAGACTTGGA
>Ga0206126_10000140_pt1 | contig 96380 bp, 80 predicted proteins | sample Helgoland_Spring_5_FD_148621 | JGI IMG/M metagenome (GOLD analysis project Ga0206126, IMG submission 148621) | Pelagic subsurface seawater microbial communities from Kabeltonne, Helgoland, North Sea - Helgoland_Spring_Bloom_20160412_1 | ecosystem: Environmental > Aquatic > Marine > Epipelagic ...
TTATTTAACTATTATAGAAAAACTTACATTGAAAATTATCCGTTTGAAATAAACCACAAGTTAGTTATTAGCACCTTATTAATATCCATATTTTGGATTTTGGTTTATTCTGCATTTGGAAACTATAAAAATGTTTATAAAAAATACCGTATTAAAGAAATCACCCAAACATTATCCCAATCGTTTATAGGAATTATTTTTATTTTCTTTACTTTTTTATTAGACGATAAAATAAACTCTTATCAAGACTATTACAGCTTAATCACTGCATTAATTGTTTTGCATGTTTTTCTAACATTCACCCCAAGAATATTACTAACCACAAAAACTGTAAGTAGTATCCACCAAAAAAAAATTGGCTTCAACACCATTTTAATTGGAAGTGAAAAAAAAGCAAAAGATATTTTCAATGAAATCAACAATTTAAAAAAAGGAACTGGGCATTTTTTTATAGGCTACGTATCTACTCCAAATAGCAAAGACCTTATTGGTGAAACTGGTCTCAAAAAATTGGGAGATTATCATCAAATCAATAAAATTATAGAAGATTTTGAAATAGAAGAGGTAATAATAGCTACAGAATCTGATGATTTACAAAAAACAAACCAGATAATAAATGATTTAGCAAATCTAAAAGTAGAGATAAAAGTAATTGCCGACATGTACAGTATTCTAACTGGATCTGTAAAAATGAATTCAATTTTTGGAGCCCTTCTAATTTCGGTTAATCCCGAGATAATGCCCTCATGGCAAAAAACAATTAAAAGAATCCTAGATCTTTTAATTTCTATAATTGCAATTGTTTTATTAATTCCTGTTTTTATTGTTTTAGCTATTCTAATAAAGTTTGGTTCTAAAGGGGGGGTGATTTTTAAACAGCAGAGAATTGGATTAGGAAACAAACCTTTTGAAATATTTAAGTTTAGGTCTATGTTTTTAGAATCAGAGAAAAATGGGCCACAGCTATCAAGTCAAAATGATCCGAGAATTACCCCTATTGGAAGATTCATGAGAAAAACCAGACTAGACGAAACTCCCCAGTTTTTCAATGTAATTAAAGGAGACATGTCGTTGGTAGGCCCAAGACCTGAAAGACAGTTTTATATTGACGAAATAATCAAAAAAGCCCCTCACTACAAACATATTAGCAATGTCAAACCTGGAATCACTAGCTGGGGACAAGTTAAATACGGTTATGCAGAAAATGTAGATGAAATGATTGCTAGATTAAAGTTTGACTTACTCTATGTAGAAAATATGTCCCTAGTTTTAGATGTAAAAATTCTATTTTACACAATAATAATAATGTTAAAAGGATCTGGGAAATAACCCAATAGTAAGTATATTTAGTAAAAATAAAAAGATGAAAAATATTTCTGTAATAGGTGCTGGAACAATGGGCAATGGAATAGCTCACGTTTTTGCTCAAAATGGCTACCAAGTTAATTTAATAGATGTTTCTCAAGAAGCATTAGAAAAAGCAGTTAAAACAATTTCTAGGAATTTAGACAGAATGGTTGCCAAAGAGAAGATTAGTGAGCTGCAGAAAAAAAATACTTTGAATAATTTAACTACTATTTCAGAAATTAAAAGTGGTGTTGAAAATGCCGAATTAGTTATTGAAGCAGCAACAGAAAACTTAGATATAAAACTTTCTATATTCAAGGAAATTGATTTACACAGCCCTAAAGAATGTATATTATCCACCAACACCTCCTCCATATCTATTACTAAAATAGCGGCAAATACTTCTAGAGCAGACAAAGTAATTGGAATGCATTTCATGAATCCTGTTCCAATAATGAAACTGATTGAAGTAATTAAGGGCTATTCTACATCTACTCAAACATTGGAGACTATTATGAAGCTTTCGAAAAAAATTGGGAAATCTCCAGTTGAAGTAAACGATTTTCCCGGGTTTGTAGCCAATAAAATTTTAATACCAATGATCAATGAAGCAATTATTACTTTACACGAAGGCGTGGCTGGAGTTGAAGAAATAGATACTGTTATGAAGCTTGGTATGGCACATCCAATGGGACCATTGCAATTAGCAGATTTTATTGGTCTAGATGTATGTCTTGCAATTCTAAAAGTTCTTAAGCAAGGATTTGGGACTGACAAATATGCTCCCTGTCCGTTACTTGTAAACATGGTTACGGCTGGCAAATTAGGTGTAAAATCAGGGGAAGGATTTTATTCCTGGAAGCATAAAACAAAAGAACTCTTCGTTTCAGAATATTTTAAATAACTAACCTCCCTTTGCTTTCTTAAATAAGTCAACTTTTATTACTTTCATATAAACTTTTGATTTCAAATTTTAGTATGATTAATTTTTTTAAAAAAGTTCGTAAAAATTTACTTTCTAAAAATAAGTTTAGCAGTTATGTAATTTATGCTATTGGTGAAACTATACTGGTAGTTGTTGGTATATTAATTGCTTTACAAATAAATAACTGGAATGAAAGCAGGAAAGATAGATTACATGAAATTGAATTAGTTAACTTATTAATAACAGATTTAAATGATAGAAAATTGGAAAATGTCAACGATAGAAATAGTGGGTTAAGTTTTGTCGATTATTTAAAAGATGCTTTAGATTATTGGGATGAATATAATGATATTGACACTACTAATTTAAAGCAGCTACTATGGTTACTTAAAACTGATTCTTGGTATTATCATAATGAGACACCTATATACAAAAGATTATCTAATTCTGCTATATGGGAAAAAATACCTGATAGTTTAGCTACTCAGGTAAACTATATTTATTATAGTAAATTTACAAAGATTAAAATTGCATTTGAAAATTCCAGAAAATATTCTAGTGAATGTAAAATTAATTACTTAAGACCCAATGGTTTATTAAATTTGAATCAAAGTTCAAGTAGTCTAAAAAGTAAAATTCTAAAAAATCCTGAAAATTTCATATCCTACATGGATCTGTCATTAGAAAATCTTAAAAAGCTAAATAATAATTTTCAAAGTTCTGAAAATTCAATTGAGGAAATTGTCAAAAAGCTACATATTTATAGAAATAGTCTCTAGTAATTAAAAAAAAAGAAAACTGAGTTATTTTCTCAACCCTCCATTTGCTTTTTAATAAGTAAACTATGAAAAAACTTGAGATATTTGCACTAATGTTTGCTCTGGCAAGTTTAGTAAACTAATTTTTTACCCAGTCAATATTCCTTTTAAGACTGCTTGAATAACAAGTAACGTAATTTCTTGCAAACGACTTTATATTCATTATCGTTTCATCAGACGGCTCTGTTACTTTTTTGTTGTAAAGGGGTTTTGTAGTTTTCATACCATAGGCTTTTCTAAATTTATATAGATTGCTAACGATACAAAAAAAAAAATATTGTATGTTTTACGAGTTGGTTAAAATTAATTTTTTGTCCTCAATTAATTTTCTAAGATTTATAAGAGCATACCTCATTCTACCTAAAGATGTATTGATACTTACTCCAGTATTATCTGCAATATCTTTAAAGCTCATTTGAAGAAAATAACGCATTCTCACAACTTCCATTTGTTCTTCTGGTAATTCATCTACCAATAATCTTACATCTTCCATTATTTGTTTACTAACCATAATATCTTCGATGGAGTCTTCTTTTAAGTCTAGTAAATCAAAAATATTAAAATCATCTTTAAGACTTGGAGAGCGTCCAGCGATAGGCATTTTTGAATCCTTTCTAAAATGGTCAATTACTTGGTTATGGGCGATTCTTAATATCCAAGATAGTAGTTTTCCTTCGTGATTGTAGTGGTCTTTCTTTAAGCTTGTAATCACTTTAATGAAAACTTCTTGAAAAATATCATTGGTCAAATCTTGATCTTTAACCATCTTAAGAATATATGAAAATACTCTTTGTTGGTATTTCAAAAGAATTGCATCGAAACTTTTATTGTCACCTGAACGAAACTTATTTACTAGGATTTCATCACTTTCATTTGCGTACATAATTCTACGTTTAATTGTTAAAAAATAAATTATTAAAGTAGAATGGTTATATAGGCAGTGATTTTTAAGATTAAAGTTCAAATATAGGAAACAAATTGATTAACTGAAAACAATTCTATTATTTTTGCAAATTGTTTCGGACATAGATGGGAGTTAAAATTTATAAAAATATTGAGATTATTGGTGCTAGAGTGCACAACTTAAAGAATATTAGTGTCTCTATTCCTAGAAACAAATTAACTGTTTTAACTGGTGTTTCTGGATCGGGAAAATCTTCGCTAGCATTTGACACTCTTTATGCAGAAGGCCATAGAAGATATATAGAAAGTCTTAGCTCTTATGCAAGATTGTTTTTAGGAAGAATTGAAAAGCCAGATATTGACGATATTAAAGGAATTTCACCTGCAATTGCTATTGAACAAAAAGTTAATTCCTCCAATACAAGAAGTACTGTTGGAACTACTACAGAAATTTATGACTATTTAAAACTTTTATATGCTAGAATAGGAAAAACATATTCTCCTGTTAGCAACCAGATAGTAACAAAAGATAATCCTGAAGATGTTTTAAATTATGTTCTTGGACTTCCTGAAGATTCTAAACTTATGATTTCATGTCCATTGAATATTCCCAAGGGAAGAACATCGGATGAGCAAATACAAATCTATATTCAACAAGGCTATTCTAAATTATGGAAAAATGGAAAAGCAATTGCCTTAGAAACGGGACATGAACCTGAAAATTTAGATCTAATTGTAGATAGAATAACCAATGACAATAGCCCTGAAAATCAATCTAGAATATTGGAATCTCTTGAACTTGGGTTTCACGAAGGCAAAGGAAAATGTAATATAATTTCATTTAATGGCAAAAAACCAACAATTAAGAAATTCAATAACCTTTTTCTAAAAGATGAAATTTTATTTGAAGAGCCTAGCTTAGACTTTTTCTCATTTAATAGTCCTTTTGGAGCATGTAAGAAATGTGAAGGATTTGGAAAAGTTACTGGGATAGACTCTGATTTGGTAATTCCCAATCCTAATTTAAGTGTTTATGAAGATGCCATAGTTTGTTGGAAAGGTGAAAAAATGAGTGTTTGGAAGGCTGAACTTATTAATAATGCCCATTATTTCGACTTTCCAGTTCATGAATCTATTAGAAATTTATCTAAGGAAAATCTCGAATTACTATGGAATGGGAATAGTTACTTTCAAGGCATTCATGCGTTTTTTAATTTTTTGGAGAAAAATGCATATAAAATACAGTATAGAGTAATGCTCTCAAGATATAGAGGGAAAACCAAATGTAATTCCTGCAATGGAAGCAGGTTGAGAGCAGATGCAGATTATGTAAAAATAAATAACAAGTCAATTAGTGAGATAAATAGAATGGCTATTAGTGATGCTACACTATTTTTTAAAGCTCTAAAATTGAATTCTGAGGATAAAAAAATTGCCAAAAGAATTATTGATGAAATAAATTCTAGACTTAGCTATTTGAAAGATGTAGGTCTTGGCTATTTAACCATGGAAAGAGCTTCTAATACCCTTTCAGGTGGAGAATCTCAAAGAATAAATCTAGCAACTTCTATTGGAAGTTCATTAGTTGGTTCTATGTATATTTTAGATGAACCATCTATTGGATTACATCCAAGAGATAGTCTTAGATTGATTGAAGTTCTAAAAAAATTAAGAGACGTTGGAAATTCTGTAATTGTTGTTGAACACGATGAAGAAATGATGAAATCTGCAGATATGATTATTGATATTGGACCTTATGCAGGAAGACACGGCGGAGAAGTAGTTTTCAAGGGAAATCATAGCGAATTAGTAAAAGCTAGTAAAAGTTTAACAGCGAAATATCTTACTGGTCAATACAAGATAGAAGTTCCAAAAGTAAGAAGAAAACCAAAGGATTTTATAATTATTGAACAGGCCTATTTACACAATTTGCAAAATATAACGGTTAAAATACCATTGAATCAAATTTGTGTTGTAACTGGCGTAAGTGGAAGTGGTAAATCTACCTTAATTGGAAAAATACTTCATACTTTTTTGGAAAGATTTTTCTTGACTGGATTGGTCAAAGCAAGCCACTGTAATGATATAAAAATGGATTTTGATTTAGTAAGTGGAGTGGAGTATATAAATCAAAATCCTATTGGCAAGAGTTCAAGATCAAATCCTATAACCTATACCAAAGGCTATGACGATATAAGACAACTTTTCGCAAGTGAAAAGCATGCCAAAGCAAAAGGTTTTAAACCAGGTTATTTTAGCTTTAATGTCGATGGTGGAAGATGTGAAAAGTGTCAAGGTGAAGGACAATTAACAATCTCCATGCAATTCATGGCAGATGTTCATTTGAAATGCGATGAGTGTGATGGTAAAAGGTTCAAAGAAGAAGTTCTAGAAGTTAAATTTAAGGGGAAAAATATTTCTCAAGTATTAGAAATGACAGTTGAAGAAAGTCTTGATTTTTTTAATGAAGACAATACGCTATGTAAAAAGATTAAAGCCAAAATATTTGCTCTTTCCGAAGTTGGACTTGAATATGTTCAGCTAGGACAAGCTTCCAATACTCTTAGTGGTGGCGAAGCACAAAGAATAAAACTAGCTTCCTTCCTTAGCCATAATAAATCCAAACAGAAAAAGCTTTTTATTTTTGATGAACCAACTACTGGATTGCATTTTCACGATGTTAAAAAACTAATAAAAGCACTACAAGATTTGGTAGAGATGGGACACCATGTTGTAATTATTGAACACCATATGGACATCATTAAGTCTGCAGATTGGATAGTAGATTTAGGTCCAGAAGGAGGTAATAAAGGAGGAACTTTAGTTTTTGAAGGCAGTCCAGAAAGCTTTGTTAAAAGCAAGGTCTTGTCCCCTACCAAAGATCACCTGAAAGAATACATTTAAATTATTTCCCTATTCTTATGTATGAACTGGTTTTTATAAAGTTCAAAATATTTGCCCTTTTTTTTCAATAGCTCTCTATGTTTTCCCTGTTCTACAATTTGTCCTTGGTCCATTACAAAAATACAATCGGCATTTTGAATAGTAGATAATCTATGAGCGATTATAATGGAAGTTCTAGACTTTGTAATTTCTTCAGTTGCGTTCTGAATAAATTCTTCAGACAAAGAATCTATAGAAGATGTAGCCTCATCTAGAATAAGTAGCTGTGGTTGATAAACATAGGCTCTTATAAACGCAATAATTTGTCTTTGCCCGGAAGATAATAACCCTCCTCTTTCTTTAACCTCGAAATCGTACCCTTTAGGCAACTGCATTATAAACTCATGAACTCCAACTTTTTTAGCTGACTCTATTACTTGCTCTCTTGAAATATTTCTATTTCCTATAGTAATGTTTTCTAAAATTGAAGTATTGTAAAGAAAAACATCTTGTAAGACAACTGCAATTTTAGATCTTAGAACATCTAAATCTAAATTTCGAATATTATAATCATCCAATAGAATAGTTCCTTTTTGAAATTCATAATATCTAGAAATTAAATTAATTAAGGAGGTTTTACCAGCTCCAGTTGGACCGACAATAGCAACTGTCTCTCCTGCATTAACTTCAAAAGTTAGACCCTTAAATACAGATGCTTTGTCATCGTAAGAAAAATGAACATTAATAAATTTTATATTTCCATTGAAACTTTCAGGCTTTAAATGGTCATTTTGAAAAATATATTCTTTCGTGTCTAAAAGCTCAAAAACTCTAGCAGAACCTACCATTCCCATTTGGAGAGTATTAAACCTATCTGCCAACATTCTAATTGGTCTAAAAAGCATATTTACATAAAGTACAAACGACATCATTTCAGTAGTAACAGTACCATAATCTACTCCTCCATAGGAAATGGACCAAATACAAAATAAGACCAATAAAGCAACAGAAGTTGCACTTAATATTTCCACTACTGGAAAAAAAATTGAATAGGCCATAATTCCTTTTATATGGGCTTTTTTATGTGCAGAATTTATCTTGCTAAATTTTCTAGCCTCCACACCTTCCCTACTAAATATTTGAACAATATTCATCCCTGTAATATGTTCTTGAACAAAAGAATTAAGTCCAGATATTTGCTTTCTAACTTCCTGAAAAGAGGTTTTAATTGCATTCTTAAAAATCCTAGTACTTATTAAGAGAATAGGGATTGGAATTAAGACAATTAAAGTTAGTTTCCAATTGATATAAAACATGAAACAAAGTACACCAGTCAATTTGAGCAAATCACCAGCTATTACTAAAATCCCTTGGGAAAATATTTCAGCAATTGTTTCCATATCACTAACCGATCTGGTAACCAACATTCCTATCGGTTTTTGATCAAAATATCTAAGCTTAAGTTTGGTAATGTGTCTAAACAACTGATCTCTTAGGTCCTTAACTACTCTTTGGCCAAGGTCACTAGATAGATAAGAAACTGCTATTAACATTAAAGATTCTACAATTAAAATTGCTACCACCAATAATGCTCCGTAAAACAAAGATTCTTCGTCGGATAATCTCACATATTCTCCAACTAGCTTACCTATAATATAGGGCCTCAAAGGAGAAAGAAAAGCAAGAGAAAAAGTTAGAAACAGACCATAAATTAATAAATGAATATGAGGTTTTGAAACTCCCATAATTCTTCTAAACAGTTTAGAATCCCAATTTTTTTTAGGATTGTTACCCATTGTTGTTGTAATTAACTTTCGTTAAAAATAATCCTTTGGCTTTTACAGAAGGACCCGCAGAAGATCTGCTTTTAGATGCAATAATATCACAAAAATCTTGTACAGAAATTTTATTTCTACCGACAAGTAACATAGTTCCTACAACAGCACGAACCATATTTCTTAAAAATCTATTGGCTTTTATTGTGAAAATAATCTGGTGGTTTTTTTTTGTCCAAAATGCTTCATATACATGACAATTAAAATTGTTTACTTCGGTATGTACTTTACTAAAGGATGTGAAGTCATTAAAACCGATTAATTTATTACACGACTCATTCATTAAATCAATATCTATATTATGACTTATATGGTTAAACATAGTATTTAAAAAAGGTTCTTTTTTTTGAGATATTCTATATTCATAAGTTCTACTTATAGCACTAAATCTCGCATGAAAATCTGGATTTTTAATTTCGTAGCTTTTGATTAATATTTCTTGGGGAAGCATTAAGTTTAGTCTGTTTAAAAGAGAATCAAAATCTTGGTCTTTAGAAATATCTACATGAAAAAAATACTGTTCTGCATGAACACCAGTGTCTGTTCTACCACATCCTACAATATTGATTTTGGATTTAAGTAAAATAGATAAATTTTTTTCTATTGTTTCTTGAACTGTTGAAGCGTTGTCTTGCTTTTGCCAACCATGGTAATTGGCTCCATTATAAGCTATTTCAAATAAGATTCTTTCCAATTTATTTTTTGAGATAGTTTTGAATATGGGTTAATGCAAAATTAAATGTCTGTTCTATATTCATATCTGTACTGTCTATAATTATTGAATTTATAGGTTTTATTAATGGACTAACTTTTCTGTTTTGGTCATTTTCGTCCCGAAAGTTAATGTTTTGAGTAACCTGTTGAATGGAAATATTTTTACCTTTTTGTTTGTATTCTAACCATCTTCTATATGCTCTTTTTTCTGCGGATGCGGTAACCCAAAATTTAATGTCTGCATCTGGGAAAACTACAGAACCAATATCTCTACCATCCATTATAAGATTGCTTATGGCAGAATAAGATTGTTGTATTAAAACCATTTTGTTCCTAACTAAAGCGTTTTTACTTATCTCGCTAACCAAATTAGAAATTTCTATATTCCTTATTTTATCCTCAACAATTTCTCCGTTTAATCTTACCCAACTTTCTCCATTTTCATTTGGTTTTGAAAAGTCAATATTCACCGAGTCTAATGTGTTTTTAAAATCTGAATTTAATTTTCCGTTTTTAAGAATTTGGTTAGTTTCTAAAAAAAATAAAGAAATTGCTCTGTACATAGCACCAGTGTCTATATAGAGAAAATTTAATTCTTTGGCAAGTAATTTAGCCAAAGTACTCTTTCCACAACCAGAATGACCATCTAATGTAATTATGGTTTTTTTCATAGGGTAAAAAAAAAGCTGTCCAAGGAGACAGCTTTAATATTAAATAATTTTAAAGATTATATCTCTTCGACTTCAATCATCTCGAAGGGTAAATCGATAATAGCTTCGTAATCTTCACCCGCCTCTAACATATCTTCATCATCTTCTTCATAATGCCATTTAACAGTTATTTCACTTCCAGAAACTGATTCAAGTTTTTTAAAGACATCTAAAATACATTTTGAAGAACTTGTATTAAAATATTCTAACTGAACACTTAAAACAGTTGTACTATTTGGAGATTCAGAATAAGACTCTAACCATTCTATTAAAGGTTTGTAAAACTCAATTGAGTTTTCAGGAATTGATCTGCCTTTGAGCAATAATTCACCGTTAGAACTGAACTCTACTACAGGTGTTTTTGCAGAACCTTCGTGTTTTAAATCTTCCATATCTATTTTTTTAAAATTTTAACTATTAACGTGAAAAAAGAATAATCTTTGTCTATCTCTTTGAAACTATAACCTAATTTATTTCTAGATTTTTTAGCAATGTCAATTAATCCTAATCCACCACCACCTTTTTCGCTTAATTTACCGTTGCCCAAAATTTCTTTGTAATAAGCTTTAAGCTGGTCTCTATCAAGAGAATTAATGTGAGTTATTTTTGAGGTTATTTCATCTACATTTTTAGGATAAATAAAGTTTCCAGTTACAATGTTATAGTGGTCATCGTGTCTACTTATACTAAATATAGCTGATTTTTTATCTCCTTTTGAGGTTTCAAAAATTGCATTATCGTTGTCAAAATCATCAATATGATGGTATAAGTTTTGGAGGCATTCAACCAAAACATTAAAAACCTTTTTTTTGGTGGCTGGGGAATCATTTAAATCTTCCATTTTAGATTCCATAATTTGAAATACTGAGGACAATAAATCAGAAGTAACTGTACCCTTAAATGCCAATAGAACTTTATCACGTTCCATTAAATTATATAAATCAAATGTTGTAGTAGCCATATTCTTTAGTCAAATATAATAAATTGTTGAATGTATAGCCCAAAAAAAGCTTTTGAAAATAAATTATATGTTAGATTTACATTTGTAATTAGAGAATGTAATGATTAACAGAGACGATTGGTTTATCAATTGGTTTAATTCCAAGTATTACCACATACTTTATAAATCAAGAAATAAAAATGAGGCAAGTAATTTTATACAAACTATTATTTCTACTTTATCTTTAAAATCCAACAACTCAGTTTTAGATCTTGGATGTGGAAATGGAAGACATTCAATAAGTTTAAGTAATCATTTTAAATTAGTACATGGGATAGATATTTCATCGGAAAATATTTCAATAGCTAATGAGAATGAGAAAGAAAATCTAAAATTTTTCATTTCCGACATGAGAAATTTTGACACAAAAATTAAATATGAATACATATTTAATCTATTTACAAGTTTTGGATATTTCAAAAAAAATGAAGACAATATAAAAGTCTTAAAATCTTGTTATAATCACCTTAACAAAAATGGATTACTTTTTATTGATTTTTTAAATTCAGAACAAATAAAAAGGACCATTAACGGATTAAAAGAAACGAAAAATATAAACGGGATTAGGTTTAACATCCACAAAGAGATAATTGGCGATTATGTAATTAAAAAGATTGAAATTAAAGATGGAGAAGCTACGTATAATTTTCAGGAAAAAGTACAACTCTTCAAAATTCAAGATTTTAAAAAACTGTTTGAAATTTCAGGATTTGAAATTATCTCAAGTTATGGGGATTATCAAATGAATCCATACGATCCAAATAGCAGTAGATTAATTTTATGTGCCAAAAAAATTAGCTAATGATTGAAATTTTATTTTTTAGTGTCTTGATAGTTGGGGTTTTAACAGAACTTCTTTATAAAAAAATTGAAAAATTTAAGCCTGTAATAATTTCTTTTAGTGTGGCTTTGGTTTTGACACTATTATGCACTCATGTTTTGCCAGAACTATTTTCATCTCACAATCATGAACTTGGTTATTATTTGTTGGCGGGGTTTATTATTCAAATTCTTCTTGAACTTCTTTCCAAAGGAATTGAACATGGGCATGTGCACCTTCATGGGGAAATTTCTAACAAAGAATTAATCGTTATTTTCATTGGTCTAGCGATTCATTCGTTCATTGAAGGAATGCCAATTAATACATTTGAATCCTCCGTTCACCAGCATACAATTACCAATATTAATAGCTCCTTTTCTTCTATATACCTATCAACAATTCTTATTCATAAATTACCAATTGCTGCAGTATTGATTATTTTTTTAAATAGTATAAATTCAAGTTATTTAAAAAAGTTTGTTTTTCTTTTCTTATTTGCAGCATCCAGTCCCTTGGGAGGAATTGTTGGAGAGCTTATAGTTAATATTGATTTTTTTAAAGGGTTTTCTTTGAACTTATTAGCTATTTCTTGTGGAATGCTCCTGCATATCACTACTTTATTAATATTTGAAGACCATCATAACTCTAAAGGAAAAATTAAAAATATTCTCACTATTTCAGCTGGAATAGTTACGGGAATCTTAATTTTTAGTTTATAAAATTTAACACTTAAAAAAATTAAAATAGTTTTAAAAATATACCTATTAAATCTTTTTTTCTTTGGCTTAATAATTAATTCGTTAGCCCAAAACGATGAAGATTATATACAATTCAGCGGTGTTGTAATTGCAGAAGATAGTTTACAGCCCGTACCTTATTGTAGCATAATAGACCACCAAACAAAACGTGGTACTATTTCAGATTATTTTGGATATTTTTCTTTTGTAGCTAAAAAGGGAGATACAATAATATTTAGTAGCATAGGCTATAAAAAATCTAGCTTTTCTATCCCTGATACTCTTACTACAAATAAATACTCATTAATTCATATAATGTATCAAGATACTATAATGCTAAACACTGTCGTTATATATCCTTGGCCTTCAAAAGAACAATTTGCAAAAGCATTTGTTGAAACCGAGATACCCAATGACGATTATAAAAGAGCTATGAATAATCTTGCAAGAGAAAAACTTAATGAAAGAATGCAGTTTACACCAATGGATGGAGCACTTAATTTCAAATGGCAACAACAGCAAATTCAAAACAAGCTGTATTATGCTGGTCAGTATGCACCAATAAGTTTATTAAACCCCATTGCGTGGGCACAATTTATTCAAGCATGGAAAAGAGGAGATTTTAAAAACAAGAAATGAATCTTTTTAAAAAATACAATTTATTGTTTTTTGGTCTATTAATTTCAATAATAGTTGTTGGACAAGAAAAAATTACTCTTAAAGGAAATATCAGAGATATTAATGGAACCCCTATTGGCAATGCAAATATTAAGGCATTTACTAATGAGATAGAGGAAACTACTGGTGCAGTATCGGATAAAGATGGTTTATTCTATCTTTCATTGAGTAATTTTAAAACAACCATTGAAATAACCCATGTAAATTTCAAAAAAATAACTAAAACCATAAATCCTGAAAAAAACTCAACTCTAAATATTAAAATGAGAAATAAAGTTTTAAAAACTTTAGATGTTGAATATAAAGATCCTGGTAGTTCTCCAACAGAAATACTACCTACCATCAATGCATCCAATATTGCATTACCGAGTGGCAACATAGAAGGCTTACTTTCTTCTGTTGGATTTGGGGTAAGGCAGAATAATGAACTCTCTAGTGGTTTTAGTGTGAGAGGTGGGAATTTCGATGAAAATCTAATTTATGTAAATGGGATAGAAGTATATCGACCTTTTTTAGCTAGATCAGGACAACAAGAAGGACTAAGTTTTATAAATCCATCTATGGTAGAAAATATAACTTTTTCCGCAGGTGGTTTTGATGCGAAATATGGAGATAAGCTGTCAAGCGTATTAGATATTTCTTATAAGGAACCAGTAGCTTTTGAAGCTAATCTATCTACGAGTCTTCTTGGCACCCAAATTCAATTTGGAGATAGACCAAGCTCTCTGGTGAACTATAATATAGGATTTAGGTACAGAACCAATGCATATCTACTAGGAGCTTTAGATACCAAAGGAGAATACCAACCAAGATTTATGGATGTTCAAGGACTGGTTAATTTTAATATCAATGAAAAATTAAAGCTTTCGGTTTTTGGAACAACTGCAAATAATCTTTTTTCGGTGAAGCCAGAAAATAGACAAACGAATTTTGGAAACATTAATGAAGCTTTGAGATTTACCGTCTATTACGAAGGACAAGAGAATACTCAATATAAAACCTATATGGGAGCAGTAGCTCTTAAGCATCAAAAATCAGAGAATTTATCTTTAAACTATTTTATTTCAACATTTAATACCGATGAGACAGAATATTTTGATTTACTAGGGGAATATAGACTTGACGAACTAGAAAGAGATTTGGGAAGTGATCAATATGGAGATATAGCTTATAATAGAGGCGTTGGAGCATTTCTAAACCACGCTAGGAATCAACTTAGAGCTAATGTAATCAACTTCTATCATACAGGAGATCTCAACCAAGTTAATCAAAAAACATCTTGGGGAATAAAAGTCCAAAGTGAAAAAGTTAGAAACACCATAAAAGAATGGAACTATCTTGATTCTGCAAGGTTCAATACACCAAGAGAAGCGGATAGTATTGGATACCAAGATGCTTCTAATATTCCTTACCAAGAACTTCATTTAAGTAAATTTATTAAAGCAGATAATGAAATTGAATCATCAAGGGTTACAGGGTTTGTGCAACATAGATTTAAATTCAATAGAGAAAAAAATATTCATTTTATATATAAGGAAGATAGTAATAGTAGTATCGATACAATATTTTCAACTCAAGATTATTTTACAGCTACTGTTGGTCTTAGAGCAAATTACTGGTCTTATAACAACCAGACAGTACTTTCACCAAGAATAAATTTCAAATGGCGACCTGGTTTTTACAAATTTGAAAATCAAAAAATATCAAGACAAAATATAACTTTTAGATTGGCGACAGGATATTATTACCAACCTCCTTTTTACAGAGCTGCAAGAAATTTAAATGGAGAACTTAATCCTATGATAAGAGCACAAAAATCTATTCATTTAGTTGCGGGTGGTGATATAGTTTTTAATATGTGGGATAGAAAATTCAAAGTTGGATCAGAAATTTATTATAAATTTTTAGAAGATATTATCCCCTATGAAATTGAAAACGTAAGGGTTAATTACTATGGTGAAAATTTAGCTTCTGGATATGCTAGAGGAATAGATTTAAAAATAAATGGAGAGTTTGTAGAAGGTATTCAATCCTATGCTTCTTTAAGTTGGCTACAAACCAAAGAAGATATTAAAAACGACTTTTACTACGAATATTTCAATCAAGAGGGCGAAAAAATTATACCTGGATATACTATAGATCAAAATGTTGCCGATAGTACACGTTATGAACCTGGACTAATCCCAAGACCTACAGACCAACGACTTTCATTTTCTATGTTTTTTCAAGACCAAATGCCAAACGATTGGGATACTGAAAAAGTTAAGTGGAGCACAATGAAAGTAAATATTAATGTTTTAGTTGGCTCAAGACTCCCTTATGGACCACCAGGAAATCAAAGATTTTCAGATACCTTAAGATCTAGTTTTTATAAAAGAGTGGATATTGGATTTTCAAAAGATTTAATTAACAATGAAACAGATAAGTCAAAATTTAAAGAAAAATCTATTTTAAATGGCATTGAGTCAATGTGGATTGCATTTGAGGTATTTAATTTGTTAGACATATCCAACACCACCAACTATACTTGGATAAGAGATGTTAGTGGAAGACAATATTCTATTCCTAGTTTTTTAACATCTAGAAGATTAAATCTTAAATTAGTGGCAAGATTTTAGTAAATGGGGAAATTAAGTTCGTTAATATTAAATGGTGACCAGGTTAATAAAAAGTTAGAAAGGATTGCTTTTCAAATCATTGAAGAGTACCATAACGAAAAAGAATTGTTTATTGTTGGAATATCTAACAACGGGTTTTTACTAGCTAAAAAATTAAAAGCCTTAATTGAGAAAAGCAACTTGATATCTCAAGTAAAACTAATTGAACTTAAAATAAATAAAAAGCAACCATTAAAAAGTAAAGTTGTTTTAAATCCGGAAACTTCATTCAACAACAAAAAAATAATTCTAATTGACGACGTATTAAATTCAGGAAAAACTTTAATGCATGCAGCGGCATTCTTACTAAGTCAAGATATTAAGAAAATGAATACAGTTGTTTTAGTAGATAGAAGACATCGAAACTTTCCTATAAAAGCAGATTGGGTTGGTTTAACACTTTCCACAACTGTTCAAGAACATATCAATGTTGAAATTTCAAATAATGAAATATCCGTTTATCTGGAATAAATACCCTAATAATCTCTTATTTTAAAATAAAAGAGTTTGAAACCAAAAAATTTAAAAATATATTAGTTATAAAGAAATATAACTATAAGTACGAGACTCGTCCGTCTTCAACATGATAAACAGCACCAACTATCTTAATCTTTCCTTCGGTTTCTAAATCCGCTAATATGGAACTTTTCTCTCTAATTTCTTTAATAGATTGATGCACATTTGCTTTGGTAACCTCTTCTACTTCTACTTCTCCATCTCTTAGTTTAATATTGGCAATAGCTGGTTTAACTTTACTTAATAAAGCAGTAATATTACCTAACTCTACATCCTTACAAGCAGCTGTAACAGCACCACATTTTGTATGTCCTAAAACTAAAATAGCTTTTGAACCAGCAACTCCACAAGCATATTCTATGGAACCTAAAATATCTTCGTTGATTATGTTTCCTGCTACTCTTGCGCTAAAAATATCTCCAACGCCCTGGTCTAAAACTAATTCTACTGGAACTCTGGAGTCTATACAACTAAGTACTACGGCATAAGGAAATTGTCCACTACTTGTCTGGCTAACTTGGAGATGCAAATCTCTATCCAGTTCATTTTTATCTAAAAATCTTTGATTTCCTTCTTTAAGCATTTCAACTGCTCTATTTGGTGAAATACTGTCTTGAATTTCTTTTGTTAATGTTGACATAAATATTTATTTTTTTGTTAAAATACTTTAAAAACCTTAATCATTTTTTAAATTTTTGTTAAAAAATCAATGGTATCTACACCATCGGCATAATCCCAAAGTTCTGGTCTTTGGGCGGTTCCTAATTCAATTCCTCCTTCTCCTACCCTACACTGAATTTCATTTGACAAATTATTTAATTCTTTATCTAAGGTTTCTATACTTGAATAATATTCAAAGTTTACAACACTTATTGGTGAAAATAATGATTTGTCTTCTTTCAAAATTAAAAATCCATTGTCAAAAAACATCTTTTTTTCCAATAAAAAAATGGATCTATTGTAATCGTAGTTGTTCATGTACTTGTTATGATTTATTAAATCTTTGTAATCATAAATACTATTATATATCCTATCAATACTAAAATTTTCAGGTAAATACAATTTAGTAACAGATCTACAACCTAGACCATAATACTGTAACATATCATGGGAAAGACTTTTTAATTCTTCATCTGTAATTTTTGGATTAATAACAGCAATTGATGTTCTATTTCTTCTAAAAATATGAGGAAATTTACCAAAGTAATATTCAAAATATCTGTTGCTATTGTTACTTCCAGTAGCAATAACAGAGTTATAATTATCTGGCTTTTCGTCGCAAATCTTAATTCTATCTTGAAGTTCAGAATCAAATAAATAAAGAATATTTAAGATTGCTGGAATGAGAATATGGTCATTTTTAGAAAGCTTTACTTGAGTATTTAAGTTTAGTAAAATACAGCATATAAGATCATGAAGTCCTACTAATGGCAAATTTCCAGCACATATTATAAGAACGTTTTTATTTATAGAATTTGGAGTTTCGTATTTACTTATCCATTTATCTATATTGTCTTCGCTTAAGTTTTTTGCCCAAGACTCAAGAGACAAGCGAATCATTTTTATAGAAAACCAAGCATTGTTTAACTGCGCTTTTTCTATAGATAATTGGAAATTATCAAACTCTCTTTGGTCTACTCCACACTGATACCCAGGCCAAGAGTCAGAATCTAAAAAACTCCTTAGAAATTTACCCAATTGAATTAAAGAAGCTTTTTTATAAACGTTTTTAGGTTTTACCATTAACATGTTATATTTGTACAAAATTAACAACCATTATCAAATGGCAATTAAAATAACAGACGAATGTATTAATTGTGGTGCTTGTGAACCAGAATGTCCAAATACTGCTATTTATGAAGGTGGTGCGGAATGGAAGTTTTCTGACGGCACTTCACTTAAAGGTAATTACACTGGAAAAAATTCTGGAGTCCAAGTAGATGCAACTAAAGAAAACGAACCTGTCGAAATGGATGTTTACTTTATTGTCACTGATAAATGTACAGAATGTGTTGGATTTCATGACGAACCACAGTGTGCTGCTGTCTGCCCAGTAGATTGTTGTATTCCAGATGAAAATTTCGTGGAAGAAAGAACCTCTTTATTAGAAAAAAAGGATAGTCTTCACATTTCCTAGTACCTACATTTTTATTAAATTTATTTTATGTTAAAATGGAAATTTAGTTTTTGTTTTTTGTTAGTTTTTAGTGCTTTTATCTCACAAACTCTTCAGGATTATGAATTGAAATTAATTAGTAAGCTTGAAAATGTTCATTTTGAGAAAAACTATGATAAAGCAATGCAATTAAATGAGGAGTTTAAAAATGTATTGGAAGAAGCTATTTCTAATACTGAAATCTTCAATTACCCACTAGACAGTCTTTCAAAATTTATGAGTACAGAAATATCTCCGGATGGTAATTTCAGGATTTTTAATTGGAATATTGAATTATCTAAACAGAGACAATATTATGAATGCTGGATATTAATGAAGAATCTTACTATCCTAAAATTAAATGATTTTAAAAATGAAATTCCTGAAATTGAGTACGCTTCTTTAGATGCAAATTCTTGGTTTGGAGCATTATATTACTCAATTATTCCCAAGGAAAGAAAAAATAAAACAGTCTATACACTATTAGGATGGGATGGAAATAATATGTTTTCCAATAAAAAGATTATCGAATCCATGACGATAAGTAAAAAAAATAAAATCCAATTTGGAGTCCCAATTTTTAAATATCCGAATGGTAAAACTAAAAAAAGAGTAATCTTTCAGTATAGTAAACAATCTTATATGTCTTTAAAACATAGACAAGCAAGAAAACAAGATTACCTAATTTTTGACCACTTAATGCCTCCATCTCCTCATTTAAAAGAATTTGCAGACTGGTATGTAACAGACCTTAGTTTTGATGCTTTTCAATGGAACGAAAATCAGTGGGATTTTAAAAGAGATTTTGATGCTAAATCTCTTAAAGTTTTCAAAAGACCTTTTAATGACCCCAATAAATAACTTGAGAATTGATTTGTTAATAACGGTTTGAAAAAAGTTAATAAATTAAGATTAAACACTACAATTCACTAGATTTTATTTCACAATTTTACCAATTAAAAATTTGATATGTCAAAAGTCCATAATTTTAGTGCAGGTCCTTGTATTCTTCCCAACGAAGTTTTTGAAAAATCTGCAGAAAGTATTTTAAATTTTAACGAATCTGGTCTTTCTCTTATTGAAATTTCTCACAGAAGTGCTGATTTTATAGCTGTAATGGAAGAAGCTAGACAACTAGTAAGAGAAGTTTTAAATGTTCCTGATACTTACGAAGTCTTATTTTTACAGGGTGGAGCTAGCTTAGGATTTCTAACAGCAGCATATAACTTAATGGGCGCTCACAAAACTGGAGGATATTTGGTTACTGGAGCATGGGCCAAAAAAGCAGCAAAAGAAGCTTCTTTTATGGGCAGCTCAATTACAATTGCTTCCTCTGAAGACAAAAATTTTAATTACATACCAAAAAATTATTCTCTAGAGAATAATATTGATTATTTTCATGTAACCTCCAACAATACCATTTTCGGTACACAGATTAAAAACTTTTATAATGATGAAATTCCTCTTGCTTGTGATATGTCATCTGACATATTTTCAAGAAAAATAAATATTGAAGATTTTGACTTAATTTATGCTGGTGCTCAAAAAAATATGGGGCCTGCAGGAACTACTCTCTACATATGTAAAAAAGAAATATTAGGCAAAAGTAGTGTCCCCATTCCAACTATGTTAGATTTAAAAACACATAGCGACAAAGACTCCATGTTTAACACACCACCAGTGTTCCCTATTTATGCATCAATGCTTAATCTTAGGTGGTTAAAGAGAATTGGTGGATTATCTTACATTGAAGAACAAAATGAAAAAAAATCAGAACTTATCTACAATCAAATAGATAATAGTTCTTTATTCCTTGGAACAGCTAATAAAGAAGACAGAAGCTCGATGAATGTCACTTTCACACTTACCAACGATGCATTAAATGAAACATTTAATAAAATGTTAGTGGAAGCCAATATCAATGGTCTTAAAGGCCACAGATCTGTAGGTGGTTTTAGAGCATCCATGTACAATGCGATGCCTTTCGAAAGTGTAAGTATACTGGTAGATATTATGAAAGAATTAGAAAATAAAAAAGGATAATTATGAAAATTTTAGCAAATGATGGTATTTCAAAATCTGGAATTGACCAATTAGAAAATGCAGGTTTTAATGTTGAAACAGAACATGTAAATCAGTCTGATTTAGTGAATCACATTAATGAAAATAAAATTGAGGTAATTTTAGTTAGAAGTGCCACTGAAATTAGAAATGATATAATTGACCATTGTCCCTCTATTAAAATTATCGGAAGAGGTGGTGTTGGAATGGATAATATTAATGTTGAATATGCCAAAGAGAAAGGGTTACTAGTAATAAATACCCCGGCTGCTTCCTCCCAGTCAGTAGCAGAATTGGTAATGGCTCACCTATTTAGTATTTCAAGATCTGTATTTGAATCCAATAGAAATATGCCAGAAAATGGAGAAAATGATTTTAAAGTTTTAAAAAAGAAATATGCCAAAGGGATTGAGTTAAGAGGAAAAACTCTAGGGATTATTGGCTTTGGAAGAATTGGTCAAAATACAGCTAAGTATGCTTTAGGTGCTGGGATGAATATTTTGGCTTATGATCCATTTATGGAAAAAGCATCAATAGAAATGGATATTGCTGGGCAAAAAATGGAAGTTACTATAGATACTACATCCATGGAAGAGCTATTAAGCAATTCAGATTTTATTTCACTACATGTACCAATGCCAAAGGATGGAAATGCAATTATTGGAAATAACGAATTTGAAAAAATGAAAGATGGAGTAAGAATAGTTAATGCTGCTAGAGGAGGTGTTATTGATGAAAAAGCATTAATTAATGCTCTACACTCTAATAAAGTTAGTTTCGCGGCTCTGGATGTTTTTGTTGGAGAACCAAAACCATCTAAAGAACTTTTAAATAATGAAAAAATATCGCTTACACCACACATAGGAGCTGCTACTTTAGAGGCTCAAGACAGAATAGGAGAAGAATTGGCAGAAAAAATTATTAACTTTTACAAAAAATAATTTGGCCAAAATCAACCCTTTTAAAGCTGTTAGACCAGTTAGAAATAAAGCCCACCTAATTTGCTCAAGACCATTTTACACCTATCAAAAAACACAACTTAAGTCAAAATTAGAGAGCAACCCATATTCATTTTTGCATGTAATAAATCCAGAATTTAACCAAAGCAATAGATCCAAACCAAATAGTACTGAAAGATTTGAACTGATCAAAAATAAGTACCAAGAATTCAAAAAAAATAAGTTTTTAGTAAAAGATAAAAAACCTATATTTTATTTATATAGACAAACTACCAACTATGGTATTTTTACTGGGATTATTGCGGGAGCTTGTGTAAAGGATTACCAAGAAAATAAAATTAAAAAACACGAAAACATTATTGATAAAAGAAAAAAAGTATTCAAAAAATATCTTGATACTTGTAATTTTCATGCAGAGCCAGTTTTACTAGCTTACCAGCCTTCGAATAAAATCAATGAAATCATTCTATCTGAGACTTCCAAAAGACCTGAGTATGAATTTACAACAACAGATAAAAAGAGCCATGAACTATGGCTAATTGATGGGGCTAAGAAAATTAATGAAATTGTTAAGGAATTTGAACAACTTGATAATATATATATTGCTGATGGTCATCATAGGATAGCTTCCTGTTCATTATTTCAAAAATCAAACCCCAAGCACGAAAAAGGAAATTATTTTCTATCTCTTTTTATAAATCAAAATGATTTAAAAATATTTGAATTCAATAGAATAGTAAAAGATATTGGAACGCTTAGTAAAAATGATTTAATTAATAATTTGAAAAGTTATTTTAAAATTAAAAAATTAAAAAAGCATGAGTCTCCTTCGTCAAAAAGAGAAGTTTGCCTCTACATAGAAAATGTCTGGTATTTACTTGAAGTAAAAACTAAGGCACTTAAAAAAGATTTAAAAAGTAACTTAAATAGCCAAATAGTATCTGATTTAATATTAAAAAGAATATTAAATATTAAAAACCTAAGTTCTAACACCAATATTGAATATATCAAAGGGAACCAACCAATCCATATATTATCCAAAAGAGTAGATCAAAACAATAAAAGCATAGGCATTGAATTATTCCCTCACAAAATTGAAGAAATAACATCTATAGCAGACATTGGAGAGAATATGCCCCCTAAAAGTACCTGGATAGAACCAAAATTAAGGAGTGGTCTTACAATTTACGAATACTAGCCTACTAAATCTTTTACTTTTTCAGCTGCCTCTTTAAGAGTTATCGCCGAGTGTACATTTAATCCAGAATTATCAATTATTTCTTTAGCTTCTACAGCATTTGTTCCTTGAAGTCTGACTATTATAGGAACAGGAATATTCCCAATACTTTTATAAGCCTGCACTACCCCATTTGCTACTCTATCGCATCTAACAATACCTCCAAATATATTTACCAATATTCCTTTTACTTTAGTATCCTTAAGAATAATATTAAATGCTTTTTCTACTCTATCAGCATCTGCAGTTCCTCCAACATCTAAAAAATTAGCAGGTTCTCCTCCACTTTGTTTTATAATATCCATAGTTGCCATTGCTAGACCAGCTCCGTTTACCATACAGCCAATGTTTCCATCTAAATTCACAAAGTTTAATCCTGCCTTATCCGCCTCAACATCTGTTGGGTCCTCTTCTGATAAATCTCTTAATTGAGCGTAGTCTTTATGTCTAAACAAAGAATTATCGTCTAAACTTACTTTGGCGTCAACTGCTAATATTCTATCGTCACAGGTTCTAAGAACTGGATTAATTTCAAATAAAGAGGCATCACAACCTAAATAAGCTGAGTACAAAGAATGGACAAATTTCACCATTTCTTTTAATGATTTACCAGTTAAACCAAGGTTAAAAGCAATTTTTCTACATTGAAAACCTGTAATACCTACTTTAGGATCAATTTCCTCTTTAAATATTAAATGAGGTGTTTTTTCAGCAACTTCTTCAATATTCATTCCCCCTTCGGTGGAATACATAATTATATTTCTACCAGTTTCTCTATTTAATAAAACAGACATGTAAAATTCTGAGGTTTTGTCAAAATCTGGAGCATATGCATCTTCAGCAATAAGAACTTTATTTACTTTTTTTCCTTTATCAGATGTCTGAGCAGTAACCAAATGACCGCCCAAAATCCCATTCACCTTGTCTTCAAGTTCATCCAAACCCTTAGCAATAACTACTCCATTTCTTCCTGTTTCAATCACCTTCCCCTTGCCTCTTCCTCCTGCATGAATTTGAGCTTTCACAACAAACCATTCGGTACCAGTTTCATTAGTTAATTCTTTAGCCGCATCCATTGCTTCACTTACGCTGTGGGCAACTTTACCTTCTTGAATAGAAACTCCAAAACTTTTTAAAATATTTTTACCCTGATATTCATGTAAATTCATAAGACTGTAGTTATTTTTAGTAAATGTAAAAATTTGTTGTAATGATTAGATTCTAAAAAGAAAAATATTACAATGAAATGTGATTTTATTTAAATATAAGTTTAATCTCATTACTTTTATAGCATGATAAAGGGGATAAAAATTCATAAAAGTATAAATGAAATAAATATTCTAAATGGAATTGACATATCCATTAATGAAGGGGAAATTGTTTCTGTTGTTGGTAAAAGTGGGGCAGGAAAAACAACACTTCTCCAAATTCTTGGAACCCTAGAAAAACCAACAACTGGTAGAGTTTTATTTAACGACAAAGATGTATTTCAATTAAATGAAAACGAGCTTGCAGCGTTTAGAAATAAAAACATAGGATTTGTTTTTCAATCTCATCATTTACTTCCAGAATTTACCGCTCTAGAAAATGTTTGTATACCTGCTTATATTGCTAAATCAACCAAAAAGTCAGCAAATGAAAGAGCAAAACACTTAATAGATTTAATGGGTTTAAGTGATAGGTTTAACCACAAACCATCTGAACTTTCAGGAGGTGAACAACAGAGAATTAGTGTAGCTAGAGCTCTTATGAATAACCCTCAGGTAGTTTTAGCAGATGAACCTAGTGGAAATTTAGATTCAAAAACTGCAGAAAGTTTACACGAACTTTTCTTTAAACTTAGAGAAGTAAATCAACAGACGTTCATAATTGTTACACACAATAACAAACTAGCAGATTTAGCAGATAAAAAGATAACCATTAAAGATGGAAAGATGGATTAAAATGCTGGACAGGACATTGTTCTAAACTTCTTTTTCTTAGGTGCACAATACAATTTTAAAGCCATGGATATCTCATGAGAACCTCCAGAATAAGCACCAAGTTGAGAAGTAGTTAAATCATAGCTGTACCCCATTCTTAATATTTTTGTGTCAATTCCTAGAGTTATAATAAAAGAATCAACGTTTCTATACCAAGCACCAATAACATAGTTTCCTTTCTTATAGTACAATCCAACATTTAATTGTTGATAGTCTCCTTGCTTGACAAATAATACACTTGGGGAAAGTGTCTCATTTTCCTCTGTGTAAACAGATTTAGAACCCAAAGTAATTTCTGTTCCTAAATGAGCAGTATATCTTCTATTAAGAAAAGATTCCGAAGAAGAACCTGACATAAGGGAAATTTTTGGTTCAGTTAAGTGGTGTGTAGCAAATCCTATATAAAACCTATCAGAATATCCTAAAATACCTGCAGAAAAATCAAATAAATTTACTGGCACAGCAGTTATAACATCTGCAGTAGAAAAGACAAATCCTCTTCTAGGGTGTATCATATCTCCAAAAGTTAAATTAGATTTATTTACAGATTTTTGGATGTAAGTTCCTTGAAGAGCAAAATTAAGGGTAAACTTTCTTGTAATATGCTGATGGTAAGAATAAGAAAAACTTGCTTCGTTAGAATTTAAAGTTTTTGCAATTTGATCACTCATAAGGATAATTCCAAATCCCCCTTTCAAAGCATCTACATATTGATCATAAGTAATAGAAGTTGTAATAAAATCTCCAGAAAAATTTGGCCACTGATTTCTATAATTAGAAACTATTCTTGGACAGTGGTGTGTACCTGAAAATGCAGGGTTTAAATATACTGGATTGGAATAAAACTGTGTAAAAATAGGGTCTTGCGCAAATAGAGCAATGCTGCATGTCATTGATAACAAGACAAACAATAAATGAAATTTTAGAAATTTATTTTTTATTGCAATAAGAATTGACATACATTTATTATACTCCAAAAAAAAGATTAGGTTATAAAATATTGCGATAAAAATAACAACATTAGAAGAAAATACACTTAAAAAAAGTTTTTTTTATAAAAATAAAAATTTGAAAATCAACTGATAACTACTATATTTATAAAAGTGTATTAATTACATTTTTATTAAAATCTATAAATTATCAACTTAAAATTATATTAAAATGAGCAAATTTCCATGGCTTGAAAGTTACCCAGATTTTGTTTCCCATTCTACAGAAATAAATTATGAAAATATAGTAGAAATATACGATCAATCTATTAGAAATTTTGGAGACAAAGTTGCTTATAAAAATATGGACGTTGAGCTAACTTATAATGAGCTTGACAATCACGTTAATGCTTTAATACATTACTTTCAAAATAATACTAGTCTAAAAAAAGGAGACAAGATTGTCTTACAAATGCCCAATTTATTACAGTATCCAGTTGCAATTTTTGCTTGCTTAAAGGCAGGACTAGTTATTGTAAATACTAATCCATTATATACTGCGGATGAAATGTTACATCAATACAAAGATTCTGGTGCAAAAGCTGTGATTATTGTGGAGAATTTTGCTCATAATTTGGAGAAAATTGTTTCAAAAACTGATATTGAAACTGTAATAATTACTACAATAGGTGATTTACTAGGCGGATTCAAAGGAGGACTAACAAACTTTGTAGTTAGAAATGTTAAAAAAATGGTTCCTGCTTTTTCAATACCAGGAAGTCTAAATCTTAAAAAAATTCTTAAAGACAATAGTGGCAAAAAGGGGAAGAATATTGAAATTAAAAATACTGATACAGCTTTCTTACAATATACTGGTGGTACTACAGGTCTTTCCAAAGGAGCCGAATTGACGCATAGAAATATTTGTGCAAATGTATCCCAAGTAGAAGCATGGATTGGAGAAAATGTTGATCATGGTCAAGAAGTTATAATTACTGCACTTCCACTCTATCACATTTTTGCTTTAACAGCTAATTGTCTTACTTTTTTCAGGTATGGATCAAAAAATATCCTAATAACAAATCCTAGAGATATGCCTAAGTTTTGTGCCGATTTAAAAAAGAACCCATTTACAGTTATTACAGGTGTTAATACTTTATTTATAGGTTTAATGAATCAAGATGTATTTAAGAATTTAAATTTTGACAAACTTAAACTTGCTCTTGGTGGAGGTATGGCCGTTCAAGATATAGTAGCAGAACAATGGGAAAAACTAACTGGAACAGCTCTTTTAGAAGCTTATGGATTGTCTGAGACAAGTCCAGCTGCAACAATCAACCCATGGAATGGCAAACATAAAACTGGGTCTATTGGACTACCACTTCCAAACACAGATGTTAAAATTTTAGATGATGATTTTAAAGAAGTTAAAGTGGGAGAACCTGGTGAAATAGCAATAAAAGGGCCTCAAGTCATGAAAGGTTATTGGAATAAGCCTGAAGAAACTGCAAAATGTATGCATGGAGAATATTTTCTAACTGGAGACGTAGGGACTATGGATGAAGAAGGTTACTTTAAAATTGTCGATAGAAAAAAGGAAATGATTCTTATTTCGGGATTCAACGTATATCCAAACGATGTTGAAAAAGCAATCTCTGAAAACCCTAAAGTTCTTGAAGTAGGAGTTAGAGGTGAAAAGAACGAAGATGGTACTGAATTTGTTAGAGCATTTATTGTCAAAAAAGATCCTTCGCTAACCGAAGAAGAATTAATTGAGTTTTGCAGAACCAAATTAACCAATTACAAGGTTCCTAAGAGTATAAGTTTTAGAGATGAACTCCCAAAGTCTAACGTTGGTAAAATTTTAAGAAGACTGCTAGAGTAATTTACTCTAATCAAGTCTGGAGAACTCCTGTTTTATAATCTTCTATTATTGGATTATTATTAGCTGCCTCGATACCTACTGATATCCATTTTCTGGTGTCTTTTGGGTCAATGATGGCATCCAACCAAAGTCTAGATGCAGCATAGTAAGGCTTGATTTGAGCATCATACTTCTTCTTAATTGCGCTAAATAATTCTTTTTCTTTTTCTTTAGATATTTTTTCACCTTTTGATTTAATAGAAGATAATTCTATTTGAAGTAAGACTTTTGCTGCCTGTTCCCCACCCATAACTGCAATTTCAGCAGTTGGCCAACCAACGATCAATCTTGGGTCATATGCTTTTCCACACATAGCATAATTTCCAGCACCATAGGAATTACCCATAATAATTGTAAACTTTGGAACTACAGAATTGGCCATTGCATTTACCATTTTTGCTCCATCTTTAATAATTCCTCCATGCTCAGACCTACTACCCACCATAAATCCACTAACGTCCTGAAAAAATACTAAGGGAATTTTCTTTTGATTACAATTCATTATAAATCTAGATGCTTTGCTAGCGCTGTCACTATAAATAACACCGCCAAATTGCATTTCTGAATTACTAGTTTTAACAACTTTTCTTTGGTTAGCAACAATTCCAACTGACCAACCATCAATTCTTGCATAACCACAGACAATAGTTTTTCCATAATTTGCCTTGTACTCAGTAAAATCTCCATTATCAATAAAAAAATTAAGTATGTTTTTTACATTGTAATTTGAAGATCTCAAAAAAGGAAAAGTACCATAAAAATCTTCCATTTTTAATTTGGGTTTTTGAGAACTGGATCTATTGAGTTTTAATGTTTGTTTTTCAGAAATCTTATCTAATAAATCTCGAATAGTTTTTATGCACGTCTTATCATCAGGAGATTTATAATCCACCACTCCACTAATTTCAGAATGGGTAGTTGCTCCTCCAAGAGTTTCGTTGTCTATTATTTCTCCAACTGCTGCTTTTACTAAATAAGAACCTGCTAAAAATATGGTCCCTGTTTTATCTACAATCAATGACTCATCGCTCATAATTGGCAGGTAGGCTCCACCCGCAACACAGCTGCCCATGACAGCAGCAATTTGAGTAACTCCCATAGCACTCATCTTTGCATTGTTTCTAAAAATTCTACCAAAATGTTCTTTATCCGGAAAAATCTCATCTTGAAGAGGCAAATAAACTCCTGCACTATCTACTAAATAGATTATTGGAATTCTGTTTTCCATTGCAATTTCTTGAGCTCTTAAATTCTTTTTTCCAGTAATTGGAAACCATGCACCAGCTTTAACTGTAGGGTCATTTGCAACTACTATACATAATTTTTGATGAACATATCCCATTACCACAATTACTCCACCAGCTGGACAGCCACCATGCTCATCGTACATTTTGTATCCGGCTAAAGCACCAATTTCAATATTTGGCGATTCTTTGTCCAGTAATAATTCTACACGTTCTCTTGCTCCAAGTTTACCTTTTAATTTTTGTTTGTTAATTCTCTCTTTACCACCACCTAAATAAATTTTATCCAACTTAAGGTTCAAGTTTGAAATCATCAATTTTATTTGATCTTCGTTCTTATTAAAGGACAAATCTTTTTCTAAATTGTTCATAGATTGTGATATTTCATCAATTTACAGCTAATATAAGTAAATCAAAATCTACTAATAAATCAATTAAGTTATATTTGGAACAAAATATAATAGATGAGAATTGGGATTGTATTGTATCCTACTTTTGGAGGTAGTGGCATTGTTGCAACAGAACTTGGTAAAGCATTGTCTAAAAAAGGGCATGAAATACATTTTATTACCTACAGCGAGCCTGTAAGATTAGGAGAATTAAGAAAAAATATTTTTTACCATGAGGTTAGAACCTCAGATTATCCTTTATTCAAATTCACTCCCTACGAACAAGTGCTAACTAGCAAACTTGTAGATGTTGTTAAATTTGAAAGATTAGACCTTCTTCATGTCCATTATGCAATTCCTCACGCTTCGGCAGCATATATGGCACAACAAATATTAAAAGATCAAGGAGTTGAAATTCCATTTGTTACTACTCTTCACGGAACTGATATAACTTTGGTTGGTAAAGATCCTTCCTTTGAACCAGTAATTAATTTTTCTATTAATAAATCCAATAGAGTAACTGCTGTTTCTGAAAATCTCAAAAAAGAGACCTTTGAATTATTTGACATAAAAAATAATATTGAAGTTATACCCAATTTTATCTGCCTTAAAGAGTATAAACTGGACAACAACGATTACTACAAAAAACGATTTGCTCCAAATAATGAAAAAGTAATTTGTCATGTATCTAATTTTAGAAAAGTTAAAAGAATTGAAGACGTATTAATAGCATTTGAAGGAATCTCTAAAGAAATGGATGTTAAATTACTTTTAGTAGGTGATGGGCCTGAAAGAGCAAGACTAGAACAAATATCTAGAAATTCTAAATTCAGTAAAAATATTTTCTTTTTGGGAAGTCTAAAGTCCACCAAAGAAGTTCTAAATATTTCTGATTTATTTATTTTACCATCCTCCAAAGAGAGTTTTGGTTTATCTGCTCTAGAAGCAATGGCTTGTGGGGTACCAGTTATTGCAAGTGATTCTGGTGGAATTCCAGAAGTTATATCCCATGGAGAAAGTGGATTGTTAAATTCTGTTGGGGACACCTATCAAATGACAAAAAATGCTCTAAAACTATTGTCTAATGGTTCTCTTTTAGAGAGGTTTAAAACCAATGCCTATCAACAAGCAATGAAATTTGATATAGAAGTGATATTGCCTAAATATGAGAAATTATATAAACAGTGCGTAGATGATTATCTAACTAAATGAATCCAAAATTCATCCCTTACCGGATTAGAAGTTCGAACTCCGTCTGCATCGTAAGTGCTACCGAAAGTTCCATCCATAATAACTAAATAGGCCCCTGGCTTACAAACTTTTCCGTTTTCTGTATTTCCATCCCACTCAAAATTCGGATCTATGGAATTAAAAACTAGTTGTCCCCATCTGTTATATATATTTATTTGCATCACATCATAACAAGGATCATTTTTTCCTGCCAATTTGTAGATGTCATTTGTTCCATCTCCGTTAGGAGTAAATATATTTGGAATTTCTTTCACATCTCCGGTTGGAGGATCTACAGTAACATGGGAAGTAGCCATTACAGTATCTGATCCACATACAGTAGAAAAAGCTCGGTAGTTTAAATCAAATTCTTTTTGATATACATAATTACAGTCTGTTACCCAACAAAATCTTAATGCAACATTTTGTATAGCAGAAGAAATATTTCCTACATGAGAATATCCAAACATTGAAATTGTATTGCCAATGCTATCGTTAAAATCTTCGTAATAATATTGACCAGTGGAGTTGTTGTATTGTGGTGGTACAAATGTAGAATCAAAGCTAAAGTTTCCAGAATAGGGTTCTATGGCTAAAGTGTCGTCAGAATTCAAGGTGTCTTGGGCAAATAAATCTATACAAATAGTATCGTCTAAAGTTACATTAATAGTGGAAGGAATATCTAAGAAAGTTGGTGCAGGAATTTTTTGGACATAAATACTAAGTTCCTTTTGTACGGGATTGAAACCACTACAATCTATCGAGTAAGAATCCATTGTAATATTAAAAGTAGAATCAATTCCCTCGCACGGTGCTTCCCAACAATAACGCATATAAAGAACACCAGTATTTCCGATATATCCAGCACTATTTAAGTTAAATTGGTTGAAGAAAACAGTATCTCCTACAGTATTATCCCAGTCATAATAAGCTAGATTTGTTCCGCCTGAAATGTAATTACTTGGTGGGACATAAGAACCCAACAAATCAAAACTTGAAGAAGTTAGTTGTAGAAAAACAGAATCTGAAGGGTCATTTACACCTACTTCTAAATCAAAACAAATGCTGTCATTTACATAAATATCTACTGAAAAAGTATCTACTGCTGGGCTTCCAACATCGTTGTTTAAAGTAATAACTGGTGGATTTGCCAAAACACAGGGCAAAGAGGCATATTGAGCATCTCTTCTAACTTCTCCAATTTTCACTCCATTTCTATATTCTTCAACTCTCACTGAAAATTGAAAATATCCAATAATGGCTGGAGATGCTGCTATTTCACCAGTTACTGGATTTATAGTCATTTGAGGACTTCCGCCAATTACGTTAAACTGATTGTATCCCGCTGCAAAATTACATGAAGGATAAAATGGATATGCTCCTGAACCCGGAGCAGAATTTCCATTATTTGGATTGGTTCCATCGTCTAACGGAGCTACAAGTGAAAAAACCAAGGAGTCACCATCTGGATCAGTAACAGGCCAAGTGAAATATTTAATATTATTCACACAGAAATATGCATCGTTAGGATAGTCTCCAAAATCAGGTGTTGAATTTTGACCAATAGATGGGTCTGGTATAATTGCAAAAATTGAAATTCCGTCACTAGTAGGCGTAGCCAAATTATCAATTAAACCATTTCTACAACATGTTTCATAATGTAAATAATACCCCATAGAGAAATTGGGCAAACTAATAGAACCCAATCCACTGTAAACGCCTTCTTCAATCCTTACAATAGATGGATTAGGGGTGTAGCAAGGATCTCCAAGAGGAACTATGGAAGCTGAACCACCGTTTAAATAAAGTGTTTTTATTGTTTGTAAGTTGTTTGTTCCTACTTGATAAATTCCAATAGTTACTGAAGCGGGCATATTCACAGCTCCATTTACATCGTCACGATAAAGTCTAAGTTGAATGTCATAAACACTTGAACTAACGCCATTATTAGTCATGGTTACTTTAAAGTCACCACCAATAATATGAGTAGCATAAATACTTGTTGAAAAGATTGGTATTATTAGAAAAGAAAATAAAAATTTAAATAAAAACTTTTTCATCAAATCAAACTTATTTGAGACAAAACTAATTAATTAAAATTAATTGCAAATTTTACACATATAAATAATAATAATACTTTACGAAAAAAATTCAATAAGTGAGGGGGGTTTAACTTAACAAGTTTCAAAAACAATTACTAATGAATATACCAGAGAAATGTAAAATATTGATAAATTTAAACTCTATTATTTAATTAAAGACTACTTTTATTTTATATGACAAACCCTGAAATAATCAATGCATTAAAGGCTCTTTTACTTCCGAGATTAATAGAAGAAAAAATGCTAATTCTTCTAAGACAGGGAAAGATTTCTAAGTGGTTTTCAGGAATTGGACAAGAAGCAATTTCAGTGGGATCTACTTTAGCAATGGATAAAGATGAATTTATTTTACCTATGCATAGAAATTTAGGAGTTTTTACTACAAGAGATGTTGATTTATTCCAACTCTTTTGTCAATTTCAAGGTAAAAAAGAGGGCTTTACTAAAGGAAGAGATAGATCATTTCATTTTGGAACTATGAAACATAAAGTTGTAGGAATGATATCGCATTTAGGACCTCAACTAGGAATTGCATGCGGAGTAGCATTGGCAGAAAAAATAGAAAAAACTAATAGATCTGTTTTAGTATTTAGTGGAGATGGAGGAGCAAGTGAAGGAGATTTTCATGAAGCTTTAAATGTTGCTTCGGTATGGCAATTGCCTGTAATATTTGTAATTGAAAATAACCAATGGGGTCTTTCTACTCCCTCCAAAGAACAGTTTAATTGTAAGCAATTTATCGATAAAGGAATTGGATACGGAATGAAAACTGAGCAGGTGGATGGCAATAATATTCTTGAAGTTTACGACTGTATAAAGAAAGTTAAATTATCACAGTCAAAAAAACCTGAACCATTTCTGGTAGAAGCATTAACCTTTAGAATGAGAGGACACGAGGAAGCATCTGGAACAAAATACTATCCCAAAGGACTGCAAGATAAATGGAAAAACAAGGACCCAATTTTAAAACTTGAAACAGAAATATTAAAAAATAATATTCTTACTGAAAATGAGATTCAAGAGAGTAAAAAAAATATAAAAGAAGCCATTAATATAGCTTGGTTAAAAGCTTTTGAAACACCAAAATTAAAGGCAGATTTAAATTCTGAATTAGGAGATATTTATAAAAAACATTCCAATAACGAAACTTACTCTGAAGAAAACAAAAAAGAAATTAGGTTTATTGATGCTCTTTCTCAAGGACTTTTCCAAGGTATGGAGAGGTTTGAAAATTCTATAATTATGGGACAAGATATTGCTGAATATGGCGGTGTTTTTAAAATGACGGAAGGTTTTCTAGAGAAATTTGGCAAAGATAGAGTTAGAAATACTCCTCTTTGCGAATCTGCAATTGTAGGAGCTGCATTGGGACTTTCACTCAAAAACAAAAAAGCAATAATGGAAATGCAATTTGCAGATTTTGTAACTGTAGGGTTTAATCAAATTGTAAATAATTTGGCTAAGTTACATTACAGATGGGGGCAAAATGCAGATGTGGTAATTAGAATGCCTACTGGAGCTGGAGTAGGAGCTGGACCATTTCATTCACAAAGTAATGAAGCTTGGTTTTCTCATACGCCTGGTCTGAAAGTTTTGTATCCATCTAACCCTGAAGATGCAAAAGGATTGATGCTGGCTGCAATTGAAGATCCGAATCCAGTAATGATTTTTGAGCACAAGGCTTTGTATAGAAGTCTAACTGGCATGGTTCCTGAAAACTATTACCTTACTCCTATTGGAAAAGCAAAATTAGTTGAAGAAGGTAAAGAGTTAAGTATTATTACTTATGGAATGGGGGTTCACTGGGCTAAAAAAGCAATTAAAGAAAAAAATATTTCAGCTGATATATTAGATTTAAGGACACTTTTACCACTTGATAAAGAATCTATATTTGAAAGTGTTATAAAAACCAATAAAGTACTAATTCTACATGAAGATTGTTTAACAGGTGGCATTGGAGGAGAAATTTCTTCTTTAATTAATGAAAATTGTTTTGAATCTTTAGACGCTCCTGTAATAAGATGTGCAAGTATGGACACACCTGTCCCTTTTGCAAGTGACTTAGAAGAACAGTTTTTAGCCAATAAAAATTTAAATGAAAAAATTGATTATTTAATAAATTATTAACTGTGAAAAAAATTTATTTTTTAATATTATTTATACCCATTTTTTCTCTTGGACAGCAAAAAAGTGAACTTGTTTTAGGAATTAATGCTGGTGGTTATTTTGCAAATAAAAATACTGCATTTATCTATGGTGGTAATTATACTACTTACAATGTATTTAGCATTTTTAATAATAATATTAACAAACCTACTTTTGAACAATTTTTCCAATACCCCTACTCCATTTATGATCTACCCAACGATATTAAATATTCTATTGGAACTGAAATTGGATTTCACCTAGGAAAGCAAAAAAGAAAAACTAAATATTACATAGATTTTAATTTTGCAGAAATAAATGTTCAAGATTTTATAACCATTGCTATTGAAAATCAATCTGTTACTCAGTCTTTGGAACCTGAATATTTTCCAGTTAGTATTAACGGAAAAGAAAAAAGAAACATGATAAATTTAGGAATTACCAAAACCATATATGAAGAGTCCAATCTTTCTATATTAACTCCCTTCTTTATTCAACTATTGGAAATTAGACTAAAAGAAAATTATATTGTGGTTAATAACCAACAGTACAATATAATTCATAATTCTGCTACACAGATCAACCAAAGTGCCGTAAATAGTCCTGGAGGTTATGGCCTTGGATTTGGATCTGGACTTTTATTTAATTATTTTATAAATAAAGATTTGACTATTGATTTTGGCTACCATATTCAATACTCTAAAACCAATTTTTCTGAGAATCTAAATCCATGGGGTATTCAACATTCTTTATTTGCTAGAATAATTGTGAACGGCTCCAAGTATTTATCCAAACTAAATAATTAGAATTACTTTATGAAACTCTTTAAAATAAGAAGTTTTAATTATTTGTTTTTATTATTAGGCACATTTATTCAGATTTGTTATTCAGCTCAAGAAAATAATAGTAGAGATTCCACCCGAAAAAAAAATATTATTCTAAATTCTACAGCATTAGGAGCAACCAGTTTGTCTTATTTTGGTCTTTATAACTTATGGTATAAAAAGTATCCACAAACTTCTTTTCATTTTTTCAATGATTTAGAAGAATGGAACTATATGGATAAAACAGGTCATATATTTTCGTCTTACCAAGTCGCTAGAAAAAGCCATTTGTTTTTAGAGAGAAAAAACATTGAAAATCCTATTGAAAAAAGTTGTTTCTATAGCTTATTTTTCATGTTGGGGATTGAAGTTTTAGATGGTTTTTCTACAGAATGGGGATTTTCAAATTATGATTTAATTTCTAATTTTATTGGAACAGGACTTTTTTACATTCAAGAAAAAAAATTTAAAAACCAATTTCTAAAATTGAAATTCTCCTCTCATTTAAGCCCTTATGCTAGTTATAGGCCCACTTTGTTAGGTAATAATTTTTCCGAAAGAATTTTTAAAGACTACAATGGACAGACCTATTGGATTACAATAGATTTAAACACGAAGATTCAAGAAAAATTTAAACTTTTAAAATATATCAACCTCGCCTTAGGATACTCCATAGATGGATTTACAGGTGCAAGAAATAATCCAAATTTAAATTGTGTAGAATGTAATAATTTAATAAGGCAGTCTCAATATCTACTAAGTTTTGATTTAGATTTGACAGAAATTGAAACAAAAAATAAATTTTTAAAATTATTCTTTAACACTTTCTCCATAATTAAATTCCCAGCTCCAACAGTATTAATTCAGAACAAAAATCAATTTAAATGGCTGTATTTTTAAATTTTAAAGCAATTATTTTAAAAAAAATCTTTTTACACTATTCTAAATTATCAGATTTTACCTTTCTTTGATGGTATGGAAATAGTTGGAATTATTGGCACTTTAATTATGCTAATTGCATTGCAGGTTGTTTTAGGATTTGACAATCTTTTATATATAGCATTAGAGTCTAAAAAAGCCCCGATTGAAAAACAGGAGTTTGTTAGGAGAATTGGTATTACAATTGCAATAGTTCTAAGACTCGCTTTACTATTTATCCTGGTTAATTTGGTTGAAAAGTTTAAGAACCCATTTTTAATTAGTGAATCCGAAATTATTTCCTTTGAAATGAATCTACATAGCCTTATCATTTTATTTGGCGGTGGATTTATTCTTTACACTTCTGTTAAAGAAATTTGGCACATGATTATTTTTAATGAGCATCAAGAACAGAAAACCAAAGCTTCTAGCAAAAGAGTAATTTTTATGATTGTTTTAATGAATCTTGTCTTCTCGTTTGATTCAATTCTTAGTGCAATGGCACTAACGGATAATTTTGTGATAATGGCAATATCAATTGTTGTTGGAGGTGTTTTGATGATTTTAGCTGCAAACAAAGTTTCTGAATTTTTACAAAAGAATAGAAAATATGAGGTATTAGGGCTTTTTATATTATTTGTTGTTGGGGTTATGTTATTAACCGAAGGTGGTGAAAAAGCTGATCTTAAAATATTGGGAAATTCAATTCATGCTATGAACAAAACGACATTTTATTTTATCATTTCTATTCTAGCATTTGTAGATATTGTTCAAAGTAAATACCAAAAAAACTTAATGAAGAAAAATAAATTACTATAATTTATCCGAAACAATTAAACAAAATAACAAACGCTAATATTTGTATATAATTTAGTAAAAAAAGTAGATATGTTTGATAGTATTGACATAAAAAAAGAGCTTATTAAAGTAAGAAGTAATTCAGAAAATAATTTTCTAAACTCTGTAAATCAATTATTAGATAACGATGTTGTTAAAGAAACTCAGATAGAGAACAACATTATAAAATCTAGTTCTAAAAATTATTTTGCTGAAATTATTACTAATTCTAAAGAAGATATTTTCAACATTGAATCCATTAAAAAAATAGCAATACAACATCGTCTTAGATTTTTACCTACTAAGTATTTCAAAAACGAAATACCAAAAGAAGCTATTTTTAAAATTAAAGAAATTGAAAAAGCAAATAACTTATCTGTTGAACATTTCTTCATCTTAGCGCCATCTCAAGCTTTTGATTTAGAGGATTGCAATAAAGATCCTTTATTATTCATTCCTCTTAAAAATAAAAATTATTTATTGGTTCACCAATGGGGAGACGATTTAGGATGGATAAAAAAAGCATTGGCTTTGCCACTTAAGACTATAGAGTCTATGTTTATAACAGTAGGAATTGCTGCATTTTTAATTGCCGCTTTTACACCAACATGGTTAATTTTGAATGGAGCGGAAGTTGATATGGGTTATTTTGGCTACCATAGAATAGCATGGTTTTTATATGCCTTTATTATGTTATGTTCTCTATCTACTTTTATTTGTTTTTCTCAAAATGTTTACCCGAGTGAATACCAGTGGGACAAAAAGACTTACAACTAAATTAATTTCCCAAGGCAAATCTTGAGTCTTATTATTTTCTTTATCGAATCATAAATTTCTTTTCTAAAGGTCTGGTCTTCTTCAATTAAACCTAGAATATTTAACAATACTTTTTCTTCATCTATTGGCATGAGTAATTGATCACATCCTGCTTGAGCAGCCTTTAATCCGTTGTTTTCTAAATTAGCTACTCCACCCATATTAAGAGCATCTGTAACAATTAACCCTTCAAACCCTAAAGAGTCTTTCAAAAGATTGGTGACAATATTTCTTGAACAAGTAGAAGGCAAACCAAAGGTATTGTACTCTTCATTATTCTTTACAGCAAGATGGGCTACCATTATTGAAATCACACCACTTTGAATTAAAGGAATATAATTTTTAACTTCTTTCATTTCTCCATCTATAAAGATCAATTCCTTATGGGTGTCTCCTTTAACATAACCATGTCCTGGAAAATGTTTTGCGGTAGCAATAATATTTTGTTTCTGAGTAGTATTAATGAATTTATTAGAAAAGGAAATAACCGTATCCATATTTAAACCAAAACTTCTATTACTAACTACCTTATTTGGCGAAGCATCAATAACTGGAGCATAATTCTGATTAATTCCAATTTTGTTAAGGTCCTCTGAAATTATACTGGCAATAATTTCTACACTATCCATACTGTGAATGGTATTTGTGTAAGGTACTTTTTGAGACCCTATGATCTTTCTATTGACTAATGTGGGTTCTGCATCGGCACTGAAAATTAAAGGAAGATGTCCTTTGGCAATCATTGTACTGTCGTAGTTTTTCACATCTTTAGAGAATTCTTCAAAAGTACCATTCAATAATAGTATCCCCCCAATCCATCCTTTTTGTGCCAATGCAAAAACATGATCTCTAGATTTCCCCAATCTACCAATAGCAGGAACAATCATTTGTCCAACTCTAGAAGTATCATTTAAAAGATTAAAAATAGAATCTATCTTATTATCTAAAACAGTATCAGATTTATAAAAGTCTTTTAAAGAATAGGTTTGAGAAAAACCTAAAAAGAAAATGAAAGAGAAAAAAAGAGAGATTAGTAATTTCATAAATTGAATTTATCAAAAATAATACCAGCATTTTTTAATTAACTAATAGATTAGATATATTGTCCATGTTCTATTGTTGATAGGAAATAATTACATTTGCCATTATTACCGAAAAAAAAGAAGTAATGCGCAATATATTTTTATTTTTATTTTTATTTTCTTTTGGATTATCCTTAGCACAAACTGAGTTATTAAATCAAAATTTTAACAATGGGAATTTGACTTCATGGACTTTTATAGATGGAGATATGGCAGCCCCTTACAACGACCCTATGGTTTCTAATCTAATTAGTTCCTTTCACCTAGTGGAAGATTATGACTCTTTAAACGTTGGAGACTCTATAATGGCTGCTAATTCTTGGTTTAGTGATACTATTGCAGCAAATAATTTTATTATAACTCCAGCATTAACCTTTACTAATAATGGAAATTATTTAAATTTTCAAGCCAAGTCCTTGGATGGGTCTTACCCGGAAGCTCTTCAGGTTTTTTGTTCTCAACATCTAGAAAAAGATAGTATTTTAAATAGCATGTTGTTTTTTGATACGATTGCTCTTCCAAATCTTTGGACAAATTTTCAGGTAAAATTAGAAGGTATCCCTTTAAATACCCCATTATATATCGCTTTTAGACATTACTCTAACGATAGGTATATAATAGCACTGGATAATGTAAATGTGGTCACCAATAACTTAACCAATAAAGAAAAATTAAATTCTAATAGTTTTTCAGTTTATCCAAATCCCTCCAACGGCTACATTAATATTGAGACTAGTGTAAATAATGAAATCGTCAATATATATAACACAATGGGAAAAACAGTTTGGTCTGGGATAATAGATCATAAAGTTCTAATCTACCTAGCAAAAGGAATTTATTTTTTAGAAAACCAAGAAGAAACTTTCAAAATAATTATTCATTAGTCTTATATAGTTTTCCTTTCGGAAAATTTTTAATTACCCCCCATTTAAATAGTATTCAATGTAATAGATATGTGTTTTAAATGATAAAATTGACCTGTTTTGATTAATAATTGATTTAAAACGTGTATTATTTAAATACTTTATTGTTTACAATTACTTATAATTTATAGTTAGTATTAAAGCGGAATATTTTCCGCTTTTTTTTATTATGCCCATCGATATAAGTCATATTTGCTTAAAAAATGTTAAATTTCAAAACCTACTTTACATTATAGTTATTTTAGATATATGTTATTTATTAAAAGAACTTTTATAATCCCTTTTATTTTTATTACAGCCAACGTGTTTGGACAACAAAATTTAAATTTTAAAATAAGTGGTTTAAAAGATACAACTGTATTTTTAGCAAGATATTTTGGGGAGAAACTTTATTATGCTGATACCGCATATTCTAAAAATGAAACAGTCATTTTTAATAAAAAAAAGCTTACAGGAGGTATTTATGCAGTGGTCTGTCCAAACTCTAAATACTTTGAATTTATTGTTGCAGAAGAAGATGTAATAATGGAAACTGACATCAATGATTTTAATGGTAAAATGAATGTTGTAAAATCTAAGAATAATAAGATTTTCTACGATTACATTACGTTTTTAGGTTCCATGAAAAATAAAGCAATGTCTCTAAATGGAGAAAACAACGAAAAAAAGAGAAATGCCCTAGATTTAGAAGTTAAGAATTACCAAAGAAATAACATCACCAATAATAAAAACCTACTTGCTGCAAAAGTGCTTGCAATGTCTATTGATCCTGAAATACCAGAAGAAATAAAAGAAAACGATTCTCTTAAATATCGATATTATCTAGACCATTACTGGGACAATATTGATGTCACAGACAATAGGATTGTTCATACTCCTGTTTACCATAAGAAATTAGATTTTTTCTTCAAGAATATGATTCCACAAATTCCAGATACAATATGCCATTATGCACATAAAGTAATAGACAAAATGGATCCGAAAAGTGAACTTTTTAAATATACTGTTCACCACCTAACCTATAAATATGAAACATCAAATATTATGGGTATGGATGCTGTATTTGTTTGTATGGCAAAAAAATATTATTGTCCAGTTGAGAACTCTAAAGCATATTGGATTGACTCTACAAAACTAGTGGACTTATGTGAAAAAGCCGATAAAACAGAACCACTTTTAATTGGGAAAAAAGCACCAAGATTAATATTAGCAGACACCTCTGAATCCAATTGGATTGACTTTTACAAGTTACCTAATAAATATAATCTTTTAATATTTTGGGACCCTGATTGTGGACATTGTAAAAAAGAAATTCCTAAAATGATTGAGCTTTATAAAGAGCTAAAAGAAAAGAATATTGATATTGAGTTTATTGCAATTGGCACCAATCTTGAAAATAATAAATGGATAGAATATGTTAAAGAAAATAAACTACAATGGATAAATATATCTGATTTTCCTGATGCCAATGAAAATGCAAAATTTTATATCTATGAAAAAAGAGTGACTACGCTTGGAAGTTTAAATTTCAGATTGAGCTATGATATATTCAGTACTCCTCAAGTTTATCTACTGGATAACGAAAAAAGAATAATTGGAAAGAAATTAAATGCACTTTCTCTTACGAAAATGCTAGAACATCTAGAAGATATTGACATCGAATACTTAGAAATTCTTGAAAAAGAAAGTGAAAAAGAGAAAGAAAGAATAGAGAATTCTAAAAAAAAGGACAATAAAGATTAAAATGGTCTGGTTTTTGAGTCTCTATATTAAAACACATTTTATATATTTGAAATAATTAAGAATAAATTAACACAATGAAAAAATCAATTTTACAATTAAGCTTTTTAATAGCAACGTTTTTAACAATAAATTCTTTTGTAGCCCAACAAGCTATTGCACTAACTCAGGGTGCTGAAATATCTTTTGACAAGTCAACTCATGACTATGGCCAAATTGAAAAAAGTGCTAATGGAGAATGTGTATTTGTTTTTACAAACACTGGTAATCAACCATTAAAAATATCTAATGCAAAAGGTTCTTGTGGATGTACAGTTCCTCAATGGCCAAGAGAAGAAATAGCTCCTGGTTCAACTGGTGAAATAAGAGTGAGATACGATACTAAAAGAGTTGGTGTTATTAACAAATCTGTAACTATCCAATCTAATGCAATGAATTCTGACAACATTACTAGAGCAAAAAAAGACAGTGAGGGTAAAGTAATTGGTGGAACTTCCACAATTAGAATTAAAGGTGAGGTGAAAGCACCAAAAACTAATGCTACGCCTATGAAACCAGCACAAGGTCCAGTTAATTCTTCTGAATAATCTTATAAAATATAATTGATCATAAAAAAAAGCAACCAAGTGTTGTTTTTTTTTATTTAAGATTTAAAGAACTATTTAGATAATAATTCAAACATTTTCGTTCCTAAATCTGCTGGTGAGTCTACAACATGAACACCACATTGTTTAAGAATAGCTTTTTTGGCTGAAGCGGTATCACTATCACCACCAACAATAGCACCAGCATGTCCCATAGTTCTCCCTTTAGGAGCAGTATCTCCAGCAATAAATGCAACTACTGGCTTTGTTCCATTTTCTTTAATCCATTTTCCAGCTTCGGCTTCTAAATTTCCACCAATTTCACCAATCATAATAATTCCATGAGTTTCATCATCATTCATTAGTAATTCAACAGCATCTTTAATTGTTGTGCCAATAATTGGATCTCCTCCAACACCTATTGCAGTAGTTTGACCTAATCCAACTTTAGTAACTTGATCTACCGCTTCATAGGTTAAAGTACCAGATTTGCTCACAATTCCTACATTTCCTTTGGTGAATATGAATCCAGGCATAATACCAACTTTAGCTTCGTCAGCTGAAATAACTCCAGGACAATTTGGACCAACCATTGTGCAGTCCTTATCGCTTAAGTACTCTTTTACTTTAATCATATCTGAAACAGGAATACCTTCAGTTATGCAAATAACAACTTTAATGCCAGCTTGAGCTGCTTCCATAACTGCATCAGCGGCAAATGCTGGAGGAACAAAAATTATAGAAACATTGGCCTGGGTTTTAACTACCGCATCTTCAACAGTATTAAAAACAGGTTTTCCTAAATGTTCTTGACCACCTTTTCCAGGAGTTACTCCACCTACAACATTGGTCCCATAAGCAAGCATTTGCTCTGAATGAAAAGTTCCTTCACCACCTGTAAAACCTTGTACGATTACTTTTGAATTTTTATCTACTAATACACTCATTGTCTAAATTAATTTTATTGTTTAAATCAATAATATGGGCTAAATGTAAGCAAAAAAAAACCGCTCATTGAGCGGTTTTTAAAATATAATTGTAAAAAATTATTTTCCTTTATCCATTTTGTCTTTTAGAGCAGATAATGCTTCTAAATCTCCAAGAGTAGTTTTTTCTCTAGAATCATTTATTGATCTTACAGCTCTACTTGTTTTGGAAGCGTTTGATTTAGCTTTTTTAGCTTCAACCTCTCCCCAAACTTTCGTATGAGAAACCAATATTTTCTTAGATTCTTTATTGAACTCTAAAACTACAAATTGCGTTTTTTCTTCTTCAGCAACATAGGAACCATCTTCTTTTTTCATATGCTTTGCAGGACAATAGGCCTCTACACCATATTCCATAGATACGATTCCGGCTTTGTCTTTCAGTTTTATTACTGTTCCTTCATGACTAGAGTTCATAGTAAATACTGTTTCGTAAACATCCCAAGGATTTTCTTGAAGTTGTTTGTGCCCAAGGCTTAATCTTCTGTTTTCAGCATCTAATTCTAAAACGACAACCTCTAACTCGTCTCCTACATTACAGAACTCAGAAGGATGTTTAAATTTCTTATCCCAAGAAAGGTCAGAAATATGAATTAAACCATCAATTCCTTCTTCTAATTCAACAAATACTCCAAAGTTGGTAAAGTTTCTAACTTTTGAGGTATGCTTAGATTCTATTGGGTATTTCTTGTCAATATTTTCCCAAGGATCTGGTATTAATTGCTTTATTCCTAAAGACATCTTTCTTTCTTCTTTGTCAAGAGTCAAAACAACTGCTTCAACCTCATCACTAACTTTTAAGAAATCATTTGCAGTTCTTAAGTGCTGACTCCAGCTCATTTCTGAAACGTGAACCAATCCTTCAACACCAGGCGCAATTTCTATAAAGGCTCCATAGTCTGCTATTACTACCACATTGCCCTTAACCTTGTCGCCAATTTTCAAATCTTTATTTAACGAATCCCAAGGATGTTCAGATAATTGTTTTAGACCCAATGCAATTCTTTTCTTATTGTCATCAAAATCTAAAATAACTACTTTTATTTTCTCGTCAAGAGTAACTAATTCTTCTGGATGATTGACTCTTCCCCAAGAAAGATCTGTAATATGAATTAATCCATCCACACCACCTAAATCAATAAATACTCCATAAGAGGTAATGTTTTTAACAATACCTTCTAATACCTGACCTTTTTCAAGACCAGACATAATTTGTTTTTTCTGTTCTTCGATCTCAGCTTCAATAAGCGCTTTATGAGATACTACAACATTTTTGAATTCTTTGTTGATTTTAACAACTTTAAATTCCATATTTTTTCCAACAAACTGATCGTAATCTCTAATTGGCTTAACATCGATTTGTGAACCAGGTAAAAATGCTTCAATTCCAAAAACATCAACGATTAATCCACCTTTGGTTCTACACTTAACATATCCAGTAATAATTTCTCCACTACCTAGTACTTCATTAACTCTTATCCAAGCCAAATGTGTTCGTGCAGTTTTATGAGAAACTACTAATTGGCCTGTTTTATCTTCCATATTTTCTATGTATAGATCAACAGAATCACCGATAGCTAAGTCCGGATTGTATCTAAATTCATTTTTAGGAACTACGCCCTCGCTCTTGTAATTGATATTAATCACCACTTCTTTCTTTGTGATTGCAATTACCAAACCTTGAATTAATGATTTCTCCTCAATTTGAGTAAGAGTACCATCATACATATCATTTAGTCTAGTTCTTTCAGCAGCTGAATAAGAATCGGTTTCCTCGGCTTCAAAAGCATCCCAATCAAAAACAGTTGGTACTTTTTTCTCTACTTTTGGAGCAACAGTTTTCGTTTCCACAACATCTTCAATAGATTTTGAAGTAGCTATTTCTGTAACAGATATCTCTTTCTTTGCAGTAGGTGCTTTCTTTGCTACTGTCTCCTTCTTTGCAGTAGTCTTTTTAGAAACAGGTGCTTTCTTTGCAACTGTCTCCTTCTTTGCAGTAGTCTTTTTAGAAACAGGTGCTTTCTTTGCAACTGTCTCTTTCTTTGCAGTAGTCTTTTTAGCAGCAGGTGCTTTCTTTGCAACTTTCTCTTTCTTTGCAGTAGTCTTTTTAGCAGCAGGTGCTTTCTTTGCAGTAGTCTTTTTGGTAGTTGCTGCAGTTTTTTTGGCAGCTTTTGGTTCTTTTTTATCTTCGGCCATATGGCGTTTTTTTTGTATCTCTGATAATGGTCTATCCAAAGAGAGGTTAATTTACTTGGACCATCAAGTATTTACGGGCGACAAAAATAGTGAATTATATGTTTTATCCAAGAACAAATAATAATAATTAACGCTTCTATGAATTTAACGTAATAAATATATATATTTTTATAATCTTGAAACAAGACAATACATACATGGCAAGATGCCTAGAATTGGCAAGAAAAGGAGCAGGATTTGTTTCACCAAACCCCATGGTTGGTTGTGTAATTGTCTACAAAAATAGAATTATAGGAGAAGGATATCATCAAAAATATGGTGAAAACCATGCTGAAGTAAATGCCATTAATATGGTAAAAAACAAAAGAGAGCTAGAGGGAGCAACTTTGTACGTAAATCTTGAGCCTTGTTGTCATTTTGGAAAAACCCCTCCTTGTTGTCAATTAATAGTTAAAGTAGGCATTTCTAGTGTTGTAATTGGCAGCAAAGACAATTCGAAGAAAGTAAATGGATTGGGAATAAAATATCTGCAAGAAAACAATGTGAAAGTCAAAGTTGGTTTGCTAAAAAAGGAATGTCTAGAACTTAATAAACGGTTTTTTACCTATCACCAAAAAAACAGGCCTTACATAATTCTTAAATGGGCGGAAACCAAAGATGGTTTTATGGATATTTTTCGAAAGGGAAAAAAGAAAGAAATTAATTGGATCAGCAGTGAAAATTCCAAAACCTTAGTTCACCAGTGGAGAGCACATGAAGATGCTATTTTAGTTGGAAGAACTACTGTAGAAAATGACAATCCAAAACTTACTGTAAGAGAGTTCAAAGGAATAAACCCTGTGAGAGTAATCTTAGATCCAAATCTTAAATTGGGTTCTGACTATAATATTTTTGATAATAGCTCCAAAACAATAATTGCAAATTTAATTGTGGAAGAAAAAAAAGATAATATATTCTACTTGAAATGTAAGGAGAAAGATATGATTCTTAATCTGTTAAACTATTTATACCAAATGGAAATTTCCTCCATAATTATTGAAGGAGGATTCAAAACAATAACAAGTTTTATAAACAACAATTACTGGGATGAAGCAAGAGTAATTGTTGGAAATAAATTATTTAAAAATGGATTAAAATCCCCTGTATTAAATAAAAAATGGATATCAAAGGATGAAATAGGTCAGGATACACTTCTTAAATACTTGAATGATTGATTTAGCCATAACAATTACCACATTTTCCATGATGGTTATGTTGTTTAAATATTTTGATAAAATAAGGGTAAATAATCTAATAGCCATTACTTTCAACTATTTTACTGCAGGAACATTAGCATTATCAGGTTATTTACTAGAAAACAGTTTTATTGAACTTAAAACTAATACCAATTTAAATCTTGTAATTATAGCCTTAATTATAGGAACTCTATTTGTAATAACATTTAATTTATATGCCTATTCAGCACAGAAAATAGGAATTACTTTAAGTACAATATCCAATAAGATGTCTATGGTTATTCCAATATTAATAGGAATAATTTTATTTAAAGAGGAAGTTACTTTTTTTAAAATTATAGGGGTTTTTCTTGCACTCGGAGCTATTGTGTTTTCTTCTAAAGAAGACAAGAAAAGTAAAAAACTAAGTCAACTAAATATAATCATCCTCTTCTTACTTTTTATAGGTCAAGGTTTAGCAGATGGTCTTCTAAATTGGGGACAAAGAAATATTTTAAATAGTCAAAATATGAATCTTTTTTTCACATTGACCTTTCTTTTTGCTGGATTTACAGGCGGATTATATAGTTTTTTTAAAATAAAAACATCCAATCTAAAGATGGATAAAAAAAGTATTTTTTGGGGAATTGTTCTAGGGATCCCTAACTATTTAACACTGCTTTATTTTATAAAATCTTTAAAAAGTGAACTATTTACTACTTACCAAGTCTTTCCAATAGTAAATATTGGTGTTATCGTAATGTGTACTATATTATCAGTAATCTTATTTCAAGAAAAGGTATCTATTTTTAAATGGGTTGGAGTTGGATTTGGAATACTAGCTATTTCGTTAATCCTACTTTAAATTAAACCAAAGTATCATCTATTGACGCTGTAAGAGAATATAGTTTTTTAGATGTTTCTTCTGTAATACCAACAAGTGGCAACCTAACAAAATCAGAGCATATGTTAATTAATTTTAGCAAGTACTTAATTCCTGCAGGATTTCCATCCACAAATAAATAATGAATGATCTCGAAGAGTTCGTAATGCTTTTCTTTTGCTAAATCTAAATTTTTATTCAAAGCTGCATCTACCATAGTTGAAAATCTTTTGGGGAATGCATTAGCTATTACAGAAATAACGCCGTCTCCTCCTACTAAAATATGTCCAAGAGTTAAAGCATCGTCCCCAGAAATCACTAAAAAATTATCTGGTTTTTTTAAAATAATAGTCATTATTTGCTCTAAGTTTCCAGATGCTTCTTTAACTCCTACTATATTTTTAAAATCTTTTGCCAGTTTAACCGTTGTATCAGCAGTTATGTTGGAACTTGTTCTTCCTGGCACATTGTAAATTATAATAGGAAGATTAGTTGCATTAGATATGGATTTAAAATGCTCGTAAATACCTTGTTGTGATGGTTTGTTATAATATGGACTTACAGAGAGAAATCCATCTATCTTATGGTCTGAAAAAAACTTTATTTTTTCACAAACATCGGATGTGCTGTTTCCACCAACTCCTAATAAAATGGGAAGTTTACCAGCATTAATTTCAATAATATAATCTAGTACTGCTATTTTCTCTTCTTTATTAAGAGTGACAGACTCTCCAGTAGTGCCCTGTACTACTAGATAGTTGGTTCCATTATTAATCTGAAACTCAACTAGTTTCTGTAAACCATTGTAATCTACTTTTCCATTTTCATTGAATGGAGTTACTAGTGCGACGCCTGTACCTTTAAATTTATCCATGACTAAATTTACTTCAATTTATTATATGCTTTTATTCTAGATGGGTCTAATTGAGAAACCAGATTATAAATTTTGTTTCTTTCAGATGGTGAAGTAGGTAAATAAATTTTAATTAACTCTTCATATTTGGCATTAAAAAACAATTGCATATTTAAAGAAGAAGGTCTACTTTTATGAATCTCCAATAAATCACTTACAGAGCTAGTTATTTCTTTAATACAGGTATCTCTATTGATATAACACTGGTCTAAACCACTAATATGGTAATTGTAAAAAGTCTTCCTAAGAGATGTGAATTGAGGTTGTAAAGCATTTTGTATTAACCAAAAGCGATTGTTACTTCCATCTCCATCGGGAGCTTTCCAACCTGGTTCTGATGCACTTTGACAAATACTTAAAATTTGATCTGCTTTATTAAAATAAGGTGTCCCACCTTCCATAGAAAAAGAGTCGTAATCGTAACCTAGAATCATATAAATATAATAAGCTAAGATATCGGCTAAATTATCTACGTGCTGCCCTTCAAAATATTGTATAGGTGAGTTTCTAATATATTTAAAAGTGACATTTTTATCAATATAACTCATTAAAAGCGATTTGTAATCAGAATTAAAAACTGGTCTTTGGGAAGTAATTTGCAATTTTCCCGAAAAATCATTCCCAGACTTAGAATTTAGTGTCAATAAAAAAGAAACATCAATTTGTTCGTGCTGTTCAAACTTGTCGTTGGTCCAATTGTAGCCAAAATTGATATATTCAATCATGGCGTTTTTTAAGGAAGAAAAAATCTCTTCATTTGCAGGATTATTTTGAAGAGTAGGTGCTATAACTTGAACTTCACAATTGAATATCTGAGAAATAGATAATTTAGAAAAACCCAAAGTAACAATAAATAGTATTTTAATTCTTAAATACATTCTTCTACAAAGTTTAGAATATCTATTGCTACTAGATCTTTGGTTTTTAACTCGAACTCCCTTTCTTCGGAAGGAGTTATTAAGGTGATTTTATTGGTGTCATGACCAAAACCAGCTCCAGTATCTCTCAAAGAATTTAAAATAATTGCATCTAGATTTTTTCTTTTCATTTTTTGATAGGCATTTTCAATACCATTCTCTGTTTCTAGAGCAAAACCAATAACGAGTTGTTTCTTTTTACTTTTTGATAAATCTTTTAAAATATCTGGTGTTTTTTTCAATTTAATGCTTATTTCTTGGTCTTGCTTTTTAATTTTATTTGAAGCAATATTTTTTGGCTCATAATCTGCTACAGCAGCACTCATTATTAAAACATCTATTTTATCAAATCTTTGAGTAATTTCTTTTTTCATTTCCTGAGTTGACATAACATCTATTCTTTGTACATTTTCAGGTGTTTTTAAGGTTACAGGTCCTGAAACCAATTGAACATTTGCACCTCTTTTTTGCGCTTCGTTGGCCAAAGCATATCCCATTTTTCCAGTTGAATGATTACTTATAAAACGAACAGGGTCTATGGATTCGTATGTAGGTCCAGCAGAAATTAAAATATTTAAGTTTTTTAGAGTAGCTTTTTCAAGAAAATAATTATTTATGTAAGTCACTATTTCTTCTGGTTCTTCCATTCTACCCTTCCCTTCTAATCCACTAGCTAATTCTCCTTCTTTTGGCTCTATTACATTTACCGATCTTTTTGTTAATAATTGAATATTTGACTGGGTAGATTTATTTTTAAACATATCTAAATCCATTGCTGGGGCAACAAAAACTGGGGCATTGCATGAAAGAAATGTAGATAAGAAAAAACTATCTGCTTTTCCAGAAACTAAATTTGATATTGTGTTGGCAGTAGCTGGAGCAATAACCATTAAGTCGGCCCAAGAACCAAGATCAACGTGATTGTTCCATTCGCCAGTGTTTTCGTCTTTAATAAAGTCTTTATAGACTGGATTTTTTGATAAAGTAGATAGGGTAACAGTAGTAACAAATTGAAGAGCAGCTTCTGTAACTATAACTTTTACAAATGCTCCAGATTTGATAAATTCTCTAATTAAAAAGGCTGATTTGTATGCAGCTATACTTCCAGTGACAGCTAGTAATACATTTTTGCCACTTAGCATGAAAAATATTATTCGTTGGAATCTTCGTTTTCAGGAGATTTCCAAAATATTTTTTCGTTTTCTAATTCCTGAATAGCAATAGCTCCAGATTTAGGCAATCTTTCGTAATATCTTGAAACTTCAATTTGCTCTCTGTTTTCAAAAATTTCCTCAAGATTGTCAGTTGAAGTAGCAAACTCATCTAATTTTTGATTAAGTTCTTCTTTCATTTCAACATTAATCTGGTTAGATCTTTTTGATAAAACAGTGATTGTTTCGTAGATATTACTGGTTTCAGACTCTAATTCTCTAAGACTTCTTGTAATTGTTGTTCTCTCTGCTGTGCTATCTTTATATGCCATTGGTTAAATTTTGAGTTTTTCTAGTTCTTTCAAGCTCGATAAGTAAAAGCTTTCCGATTCTCGTGCAAACTTACTGCTTTTATAAGAATCCACAAAAGTATAATAAGATTTAATAGTTTCTTCAAATCTTTCTATTTTTTTTGAGTCGACACTATTTGAAGCATACAAATAGTTAGATTTTAATATCAGAAAGAGTATTTCTTCCTTAAAATTGGTGTTTGGAAATTCAGAAATTGTAGAATTTAAAGCAATTGTAGCAGACCTGTATTTTTCCATTTTATAATAAAGTTTTCCCTTTTCAAAACTTTTTAATTCTAGTCTGTTTCTTAAATCACTAACCATTTTATTACAACTATCTAATAGATAGCTATTGGGATATCTGCTCATAAATAGTTGAAATTCATCGATTGCTTTATAACTTTCTGATTGGTCTAAATAATAATCTGGAGAGTTCTTCATAAGACAAATAGCAGAATTAAAAGCACATTCTTCCACTCTTGAACTTTGAGGAAAGTTTTTTACAAATCTTTTAAAATAATACCCAGCAAGATAGTAATCCCCCATGCAATATTGATTTTTTGCATAGTAATAATATACATCTTCCCCTTTACTAGTCATTCTAAAATAAGACATTAATTCTTCTAGAAGTGGCAAGGATTTGTAACACTGGTTATTTTCATAGTACTCCAGAGCTTTTTCATACTTTAAATTATAGTCTGTTCCTTTCAAAATTTTGTTGTAATCAGAACAAGACAACATTGTTAAAAAAACAAAGGTTGTAATAAAAGCAAGTAGAGGAATACCATTATTTAACTTGGATAAAAGCTTAAGTGAACGTTCAAAATATTTTTCTCTTTGGTGACTCAAATTAAATTTTTTTCAAATATAGGTTTCTTTGTTATAATTGGAAGGAAATAATTGATGGAATACTAAGTATAAAATATATAAGCTAAGAAAATGGAGGAAACAATCCCCACAAAATCAGCAATTAACCCTACGGAAGCAGCGTAGCGAATTTTTTTAATTTTTACAGAACCAAAATAAACTGCTAAAATATAAAAGGTTGTATCAGAGCAACCTTGAAAAGTTGAAGCAAGTCTTCCAACAAAAGACTCTACACCATTGGTTTGGAAAATTTCTAGCATCAGTGCTCTTGCTGCAGGTCCGCTAAAAGGTTTCATAAAAGCAACAGGGAGAGAATCTATAAACTCTAAAGAATTTACTCCAACAAATACCAGAACATACTCAATTCCACTAAATAGAGATTGCATTGCACCTGAAGTTCTAAAAAGAGAAACAGCCGCAAGAATAGCAATAACATAAGGCAGGATACTAAGTGCAATATCAAATCCACTTTTTGCCCCTTCTACAAAGCTTTCATAAACATTTATTTTTTTCACAAAACCATAAATCACAAAACCAGTAATGGTGATAAGTAATATAAAATTTCCCACAAATGAGGATATGAAATTAACAGAATCTGGAGAGTAGATACACCAAGCAAGTAAGCCAAAAATAAGAAAACTTAATCCTCCGATGTAGGCGAAAATAACTCTATCAAAAAGATTTATTTTTTGTTTGATTGCAACTAGAATCAAGCCTGTTAAAGTAGCAAAAAAAGTAGCAAATAAAATTGGTAAAAAAACTATAGTTGGGTCAGTTGCACCGTCTGCCATTGCTCGATAGCCAATAATACTTACAGGAATTATGGTTAAACCAGATGTATTTAAAACTAAAAACATAATTTGAGCATTGCTAGCGGTATCTTTAGATGGGTTTAAATCTTGTAAAAGTTTTATAGCTTTTAGACCTATGGGAGTTGCAGCATTGTCTAAACCTAACATATTGGCACTATAATTCAGCATTATAGCACCTGAAGCTGGATGTCCCTTTGGAATTTCAGGAAATAATCTAGAAAAAAGAGGAGAAACAAACCAAGATAGAGAAGAAACAATTCCTGCTTGTTCTCCAATGTTCATCACCCCCATCCAAAGGCAAAGAGCACCAGTGAGGTAAATAACCATTTCAAAACCATTTTTTACACTTTCAAAAAGATTTTCCACCAAGAGTTTAAAAATGTCAAAATCATGAAAAATAAATGCTTTTCCACAGGCCATAATCATAGCTATGGCAATTAAAGCCACCCAAATTCTATTCAGTAACATTTATTATTTTTTTAAAATCAGTATTTATTCCGTTAACAAAGTTTTTAATTACATCTACCTTTGGATGACAAGCAAACTTAGATCCTTTGAAAGATGAAATATTCTCACAATTAATATATTCATTGAATTGAATTAATAATTGCTCGGATATTGGCATATAAGACCAATGCCATTTTTCCATTTTATATCCAGTTCTTTTGGTCTCTTCTTGGTTATCGTAAGTCATGTGAAAACCATATTTAGAAGCATTTTCAACCAACCAATCGAATATTTTTTTACCCTCACCTATTTCGAAATAACTGTTTTCTAAATTGTTTAAATCTATATCCGTTCCCCAGTGGTGTCTAGAGGTTGAAGGCATGGAGCTGTATTTCATAATCTCTTTTACTGCGGAAATACTATCCATTTTTTGGATGTTTTTAGCCCATTTTCTATCCCAAATATATTTTTGATGGTTGAAACTTCTTGTTCCGGAAATTATTACAAGTTTTATACCATCTTTAAGGGCAGCATTGTACATTTGATCAAACTTTAGCAATACTTCATTTCTAAGGTAAATTGTTTTTGAAGAGTATTTAGAACTTACAATACTAAAATTACTGTCTTTTTTATAATCGAATTTTCCAAGTAAAATATTTTTTTCAATTTTTTCAAAATTTTTCGGTTTTACAGTTTTTTTGGTACTAGAATTCCCAAATGATGCGGTTTGTAGTAAAATATCTTTGTTTTCAAGAGTTTTTAATTCTGAACTTTGAACCACTTTTGCTAAACTTTTAGACTCGTTTTCGTTGTTGCAGGACAACAAAAAAACAGAAAGAAAACAGGCAATTAATTTACTCATTTAACAAGTTATTGTTTTAAGATAAGTACAAGATATTTTAATTCTGTAAAAGATTTATACAATTTGAAAAGTCAATTCTAATATAGAATTATATTCCTAATAATATTTAAGATAATTGATAAAGTATGTGAATAGATATGTTAATAAAACTAAAACAAAAGTTCTAAAAGCGATTAAAGTGTTATAATTTTGTGCAAAATTCTATATAGAATCAGCATTATGAAGGATATTTTTGACAAAATAAAAAACAACAGAGGCCCCTTGGGACAACATGCTAAAGAATCTCATGGATACTTTACATTCCCAAAGTTAGAAGGAGATATTGCTCCGAGAATGTTTTTTAAAGGAAAAGAAGTACTTACATGGAGTATTAATAATTATCTAGGTTTGTCCAACCACCCAGAAGTAAGAGAAGCAGATGCTGAAGCCTCCAAAAAATGGGGACTTGGCTACCCAATGGGTGCTAGAATGATGTCTGGTCAAACTAGCGAACATGAAAAGTTGGAAAGAGAACTTGCTGACTTTATGGACATGGACGCGTGTTACTTATTAAATTTTGGTTATCAAGGTTGTATGTCTACTATAGAAGCATTGGTAGATAGAAACGATGTTATAGTTTACGATAGTGAATCTCATGCTTGTATGGTAGATGGTGTTAGACTTCACCAGGGAAAAAGAAAAGTATTTCTTCACAACGACATGGAAAGTTTTGAAAAACAAATGACTGTTGCCACTAAAATAGCTACCCAGACTGGCGGTGGAATATTAGTAGTAACAGAAGGTGTGTTTGGAATGAGTGGTGACCAGGGAAAACTTAAAGAAATAATAGAGTATAGAAAATCTGGAAAGTTTAATTTCCGAATATTTGTAGACGATGCGCATGGGTTTGGAACTCTTGGAGAAAAAGGACAAGGTGCAGGGGAAGAGCAAGGTATTCAAGATGAAATAGATGTTTTATTTGGAACATTTGCAAAATCTATGGCAAGTGTTGGCGCTTTTGTTTGTAGCACAGATGATGTAATTAATTATTTAGCATATAATATGAGGTCTCAAATATTTGCTAAATCACTTCCTATGCCACTAGTGGTTGGTGGATTGAAAAGATTAGAATTACTAAAGGCCAAAGAGCAAAAAGACAAGCTCTGGGAAATTGCCAATGCCTTACAATCGGGACTTAAAAGTTCTGGTTTTAATTTAGGCAACACCAACTCATGTGTAACACCTGTTATGCTTAGCGGAACTTTGGGAGAGGCAACTAAATTAACATTTGATTTGAGGGAAAATTATGGGCTTTTCTGTTCCATTGTCGTCTATCCTGTGGTTCCTAAAGATGTTATTTTATTAAGATTAATTCCAACTGCTTCTCATTCCTTAGAAGATGTTGAATATACCATTAGTACATTTAATAAAATCAAAACCAAATTAGATGCTGGTGAATACCATTCCGATAAGGTACTAAACACCAATGCTTAAGATTAATTAGTAGAAAATCAAAGGCAAAATGATGGGCGTTGGCATAGAAAGCTAGGGCACAAATTTTAGACTGTTTATGCAGTAATCTAATTTTCCAAGAAATTTATTTCACGATTATAAACTTCAGGTAAAGAAACCTTGAAATTCTTTTTGGCGTTTTCGAAATAACCTGTATAAGAACCAGTAGGGTTGGAGTCTGGAATAAAGAGAATGTTAAGATCATCATCTACATTAGCCACACCTTCTTCATAAACCAAAACCTTATCAGATTTGTCGATGTCGTTTTGGATGTAAATACTTTCTATAACTAACTTGTATCTCCAAACTTTTTTTTCTTGAAAAAAAACTGTGTAGAGAATTTCAATATCATCAACATTAATATTTAAAATTGTTTCTGCATTTGACTTTAAATCAACTGGTTTTAAATCGGTAGAATAGTAATAGTATGCTTCTTTTTCTTTGTCTTCCCATTTGTCGCAAGATGAAAGGGTTATAAAAGAAAGAATAAATAATGCAGAAAAGACTCTCATTGGAAAATATATTATGTATACAACATATACAATAAGATCAGAAATTACAAATTATTGACAGATAATTGATTATGGATTGCAAATAACAGTGAGTATAAACTGTGTCTTAATACACTTTACATTTTTGTTGTAATTAGTTTTTAATAAATTTTGAATAAAGATATTGATCTTCTGATTTGATTAAAATGAAATAGATGCCTGATACCAGATTAGAAATGTCAATCTGATTCTTTTTTCCAGAAGATACCAAAGATCCGATTTGGTCATAGATATATACGTCATCAATTATTGAGTTATTTAATATTGAAATATCGATGGTCTGATGTGCTGGATTCGGGAATACCAAAAATGATTGTTCATGGTTCTCTTCTTCTCTAATAGAAAGGATAAATTTATTTTTAAGAAGAGTTCCATTCTCATCTATACAATAAGCAGCATTGATGTCAATTATCTTGACTTTGATGATGTTAGATGTTAATCCAGAAACCTCCTCATCCCAAGTCATTCCTCCGTTAATGGTTCTATATATTTGTCCGGAGTTACAAACGGCATATCCAATAGTATCATCGATGAAGTCTATCGAATTAATATCCTGAATGGTAGAAGGGTGAGTGCCTATCCAATTATCATCTCCATCAGTACTCTTATATACTTTTCCATTGGTAGAACTTACATAACCTATTAATCCATTTGGGAAAGAAACAGAGGTGAGTTCATTTATCGAATCAGTGAACATTATATTCCAGCTTACACCAGAGTCAATTGTTTTAAAAAGATAGGAGATTTGATTCGTGTCTTTTACAATAATAAAACCAATATCTGAATTGACAAATTCGATGTTTCCCATATTTCCTCTGTTATCTGTATAATTAGCATGAAATGACATAGTGTCTCCAGTAAATATTTGGGTAAACGAGGATGGCGTTAATCTATAGAGTTTCGCAAAAGGGGGGCCATAGAAGTTGCCAGCAACATATGCAACTGAATCGTTGATAAGGCATACATCTGTAGGGCGGGAAACCATGCTCCCAGGAAGATTAGACCAATTCACACCACCGTCTATTGTTTGTTGAAAACTATATACACCTTGATATCCTTCGCTGCGAAGACCAACATCAGAGTCAAGAAAATGTAAGTTACTAATTGGGCAACAGCCCCAAGAAGTTCCACCACCAGTATTTACAATTGTTTCCATTTGCCAATCATCTTGTGTAAAAGAAATGCTATTTACAATACCTGCCGCTGGTGTAGAACCTGAGTTGTTAGAAAATTGATAGCCGACGTTGTCTTCTATCATTTGAACATTTGCTTCGTGAACTCCTAAATTAAACCATTGCCCGAAGGAAATAATATTAGCACAGAAAATGCTAGTTAGAATTAATAGGATCTTCATCTTTTTGTTTAATTAATTACAACGTTGAGTCTAAACTGCGTTTTAATGTAATTTAGATATTGTTATAAACTTTCTTATACAAGCTTTCATTTTTCCCTGCCAATATGTACCTTAATTAACATGAGTTAGCTAAACAAGCCATCGACATCAAGTCAGACCTCTACGATTGTTCGATTGCCCTTTCAAGGCTTATTTATAGGTCTTGCGTATTGGCGAAAGCATAAATTCAGATTACATAAAATAGCCCAATTCTTCAAGCTCACTTTGACTACAAGCCTTTACAACTTTAAGCCTCCTCCAAGATAAAAGTTCGTCAAACTGCAGTCTTGCTTCGTCTATTTCACGGTCTAAGTCATCCACCCATCGAGTCACGACACGCTCTATGTCATAATCAGAAGGCTCGTCATCAAAGCAGTATTTAAAAGTTGATTTTACGCGAGATGGCTTTGCTCCTCGGACATCGACTTCTTGTATATATGAAAACTTTATGAGACAATGCCATTGTCTTTCTGCCGCCTCTTTAGCCAAACGTTTTTCCTCAATGAGTCGCTCACGCTCAAGCTTTTTTTCTTCAGAGATCCTCTTTCTTTCTTCTCTTTCTTCTATTGCAGCCAATCTTGCAGCTTGTTTTTCTTCAGCTGCTCTATTTTTAAGCTCCTGCAAAGAGCCAACTAATACGCTTCGAGGCCCATCAACATCATAAGGGGATATAATTCTAGCTGATTCTAATTCGTCCATTAATTGAGCCGCTAAATTATAACTAAGTTTCAATTTCCTTTGAAGTAAGGATGCTGAGGCACGTTGTTCTTCCATAACCAAATCACGGGCCTCCTTAAATAGGATTTTCATTTCGTCTTCTGTGCAATCCTCTTTAACAGGTCTTTTGTGCTCGTCTCTCAAACTATGAAGATCTGTTCCGCCAATAGGATCATTCTCAATAATACCAGCCTCTTTTAGTTGGTCAATGATTCTTTTACTTCGATTGGCACCAATAAGCAACTGAGATTGTAGAATAGTGTATGAGATACATTCACCTTCTATTGCGATACTTAACGATTTTTCATAAAGCTCATCCCTCTCTTCATTTAGGTCAAAACTTGAGATACTACTCTTTTCCTCAAGAATCACCTCATCACTTGGTATGGAATGTGTATCTTCTTCCTTTTTAAAATCCTCTTGCACTGCAACAGTGTTATCTATGTTTTCACTTCCTTCTGATGCCTCCATAAAAACCACCTCACCTTTCCACTTGCTTCTCATAGGTCCAGGCTCCATACCTTTTTTCCAATTACCTTCTAAAATGCCTTCAGTAATCGAAAATTCAACTAGTCCCTCTAAGCCTTTATTTTGCCATGTACCCTCAAATCTATGATGGGTAAACGTTCCTGTGATTGATCCAGACTTTTGATAGGAGCCAAAGGCTTTGCCTTCCTCATCTGAAACAAAATCCATTTTGCCAAAATTACCCTTTAATGTATACCGCATTTGGTGCTTATAACGTGGAAATAAACGTAATACTTTAATTCCAATTATAATTAAGATATTAAAACAAATAGAAAATGGGAAAGAAAGCTGTCAAAAAAGTACAAAAGATGTTTCAAAAAGCTTAAAATGGGTCTTTTGCACTAATAATGCAAATAAATTAAGATTATAATCGAAGTAAACGGTTGGCTAGAACTAAGAGAGAAATATAAAAAGCTAATACTTTAATTCAATAGACTCCATTAGTTTATAAGGACTCGATTATATTAAATTATTTAAGACTTTATCAACATTTTATTTTTCCTAAACTTTTTTATTAAATATAATTTCTAAACAAATAAAAATTAATATTGAAACACTATTCAAATTAAAAAGATAAATGAATAAAATTATTTTAAAAATATGGGTGTTTTTATTGGCCATAATATGGTCCAATAGCCTTTTTTCTAACGATTCTACAAATTTTCATTCTACTGTTCTTTTAAAAAACTCGAGAAATATAATCCCCTTAAAAAAACTTGATACTTTAAAAATTGCAACCTTAAATCTTTCTTCCAACAACTTAAATAGCTTTGAAGCCTCTTGCGATAACTATACCAATATTGACCATTTTCATTTCAACACTTTCTCCTCTAAAAGAATGATTAGAGCAATGGAAAAAGAACTAAAAAGTTTTAATCTAATTATTGTAAACACAGACACCATTCACTTTGAAATTGCCAATTTAATCCAAGAAATAAGTTCAAAAAATAAAATAATTCTAAACTATGTTCACGGAAAAAAACTCTTTTTTGAAGACCTTATCATCAACAGCTGTCAAGCAATATTATACAACCCTAACTCTAAACCAAAAAATCTTAAACATGCTAGCCAGGTTGTTTTTGGTGGTCTCTCCTGTAGTAATTCTTTAGAAAATAATTTATGTGAAAATTACCAATCTGGAGATGGACTATCCACTACCAAAACTAGACTTTCCTATCTAAACCCTAGTGAGCTAGATATAAACGATAGTATACTTTACAAAATTGATTCTATAGTGAATAATGGCATAGATAACCATGCAATGCCAGGTTGTCAAATATTAGCTGCCAAAGACGGAAATGTATTCTTTAACAAATCCTTCGGAAATCACACTTACGATAGTAGTTCAAAAAAAGTTGAAAATTCTGACATATACGACTTGGCTTCCATCACAAAAATTGCAAGCTCTGCATTAATATTAATGCAACTAGAGTCAGAAAATAGATTCAGTGTAGACTCTACCCTAGGATCTTACTTACCAGAAATATTAGACTCTACAGAATATAAAAATTTAGTACTAAAAGAAATTTTAACCCACCAAGCTGGATTGGCCTCTTGGATACCTTTTTATATTAAAACCTTAAATGATGGAATGCCATCCTACGAACTGTACAGCAAGCTTCCGTCAAATATTCACCAAAGCTTAGTTGCAAAAAACTTATATATGCTAAGCTCTTACAGAGACACTATTTTTGAAAGAATACTTTCTACAGACATTAATAAAAATAAAAAATATAAATACAGCGATGTCGGGTATTACTTCATCAATGAAATAATTAAAAAAATCACCTTTAATAGCCAAGACCTAATCGCAGAAAATATTTACAGTAAAATTGGACTTCAAAATATCGGTTATAACCCACTTAACAAATGGGATTTAAATAGAATAACACCAACTGAAAATGATACATTTTTTAGACATCAACTAATTCATGGATATGTTCACGACCAAGGGGCTGCTCTTTTAGGCGGAGTTGGCGGACATGCAGGTCTTTTTTCAAATGCAAATGACCTAGCTGTAATCATGCAGATGTATTTAAACAAAGGCACATATGGTGGAGATACTATTTTAAGTTCGGATATTATTGAAAAATATACTTCCTCTCCTTATTACAGTTCTAATAAAAACAGAAGAGGAATTGCATTTGACAAACCCGTTAGAGATGGCGCTGGCGGACCAACCTGTTTTGAATGCGTATCCTATGATAGCTTTGGACATTCTGGATTTACAGGAAACTTAACATGGGCAGATCCTGAAAGTGGTATTCTCTACGTTTTTCTATCCAATAGAGTTTATCCAGATGCTGAAAATCATAAATTAATAAGTATGAATATAAGAACTGAAGTAATGAATGTAATTAGCAATGCCTGTAGCTATTCTATGAATCCAGCAATTGTTTCGCCAACGGACCCTGATTAAACAACAAATCAAAAACACTTAGGTTGTAAATAAAATCTTGACTTTCCTGAAATACTTGGCTATATTTCTTTTTTTTAACTGTTTCTGTTGGTACTGAACTTGGGTGAATTATATCCCTAAAATCATTAACCTTCCCTCCTTTTTCTATGTAGGAATCAGAAAATATAACCTCAGTATCCATATTTAAACATCTTAAAAGAACTAAATTAATTTGTTGGTTAAAATCCAATAAATATTCTATTTTCTTCTCGAAATAGAGCGGCTTAAATTCGTCTTCATAAAACTCAAAATAAGGGGAAGATCTGTAAGAACTTTCTAAAGATTTCCAATGGATTTTTCTCCAATTTTGATGGTTGTCAATTTTTACATCCTTGACAATGTTTTTGGAAATTCTAATAATAGGAATTATTAACTTAAGTGGTCCATTGGGACTAGATATAACACACCGGTTTCTATAAGATTGCTTGTGAAAATTCTCAAATCCATCTATATATACTTGTGAAGATTTTGCAAGAACTGAATAATACATAAGATTACCAGCATAGACCGAACTAAGGACAGTCTTCATTAGTGAACAGTGGAGAAAATTCTATCCCATCTAATTCCAGTCTCAGGATGTTTAGAAAACCAAACAAAAGACGCAGTTCCGACAACATGATCTTCAGGAACAAAACCCCAACATCTTGAATCGGCAGACCCATGCCTATTGTCCCCCATCAACCAATAATAATTTTGTTGGAAGGTATATTCAGTACTTATTTTATCATTTATAAGGAAATCTCCATTAGAGTTAATAGAAACTTTGTTTTTTTCATAAACTTCTATAGCTCGTTTGTAAAGTATCCACGTAGAGTCGCTTAGTTCAACCGTCCACCCACTTTTTGGAACTATTAGTGGACCATAATTATCTCTAGACCAATCAAAAGAAGGATGGTTTGGGAAATATGGATAGAACTGACCATAAACAGAATAATTAAAACCTCTTGGATGAATTTCTTGACTCATACTATCTAAACCAGAATATCTAGAAAGCATTTTAGCTGTCTCTGGGGAACAAGTTATTTGTTCTCTACTAAAAGCAGCTAATTTTTCTGTATAAACTAAGGAATCCTTATAGGAAGTATCTACAACTTTTATGTATTTGTTCTCGATATTTGACCTTGTATGCTGGTCGCTGTAAATTTCAAAATCCTCTAGAATTTTGTCTTGTGGAATATAAGACCCAGGTTTAAAATAGAAATTATAAGTAAAAACAACTTCGTCTTTTTTTTCTTCTGGCTGGCTATTTATATAAAGGAGATTGTCTTTAATTTCTAAGGTGTCTCCTCCAACAGCTACACAGCGTTTTATATAATTTTCTTTTTTATCTATAGGAAGAGTAGCAATTCCACCAGTTTTTTCAATAGGGCCAACTGGAGACTGACTTAAACCGCCACCATTAATTAACTTTTGCCTGGCAGAATTTAAATATTTCGATTCTAATGGCTGATACCTATCGTAACTTAAGTTAATTCCATTACTATTATAAGCTTTTAAATCTCTAACACAATTTATAAAAGCCTGGTTCCTTAATATGGCATAATAATCGTGGGCAATAACCCCATTATGGACAATTACAGAATCTCCAACAGGCCAATTAAATACCATAATATCTCCCCTTTTAATTTTACCATATCCAAACAGTCTTCTATAATCAGAACTAAACCAGTCTACATAAGAGGGGATAAAGGTGAAAGGCAACCTATTGTGAACAAAAGGAACAGAAATTGGTGTTTGAGGCAACTTTGCTCCATATTTCATTTTATTTACAAATAAATAGTCTCCAATTCTCATGGTTTTTTCCATTGAGCCTGTTGGAATTGTAAAAGCTTCAAAAAATAGAGACCTTATTATAGATGCAGCAACAATTGCAAATCCTAGAGCATTGGTCCAGTCCGCAGCCATTGTTTTTTTATTGGGCTTGTCTTTTGAACCTATAAGTCTAAAAATAAAATACAGTCCATGGCCAACAAATGGAGCTATAAAAAACAGAGTTATTTGGTCATGCCAAGTTCTCTGTTCTCTGTCTTTTACTTTGGTCCAGTCTGTGGGTACTACCACTATATTTTTAGAATCAAATGCTAGATAAAGCATGTAATACCAAGGCAATAATATCATTAACAAAGTATCTTTTACAGAATATTTTCCAAATAATCTTGCAGTTTCAACATTACAGCCTATAGCAACAATTAAATTCACAAATGGAATTGGGAAAAAGAAAATCCACCACCATGGTTTTTTTATGATTTTTAACCACACATAAATATTGTAAATAGGAACATAACCCTCCCACGTTTGGCGTCCATTCTTTTCAAAAATCTTCCCAAGAGAAAAGAAATAAACAACGATCATTAGCATTAATAAAATATATGGTATCATCTTAAAATTTTACGACGTCTTTCATAGAAAAAAGTCCTTTTTTATTGTATAAAAATTCTGCAGCAATAATTGCCCCAATAGCAAATCCATCTCTATTTTTTGCTCGGTGGGAAATGGACAACTCGTCAATATTACTTTCGTAAATGACTTGATGAATTCCAGCTACTCCTGCTTGTCTTTTTGCAATTATAGGTAATTTATTACCATAATTAGAGGTATTAGAGACCCAGTTTGAATAATGGTCCATTTCCTCTAGAATTATTTCTGCTGTAGTAATTGCTGTTCCACTTGGTGAATCCACTTTTTCGGTGTGGTGGGTCTCACTTATTTTAGCAGAATATGACTTTTGCCGATTCATTATTTTTGACAACTGCTTATTCATTTCAAAAAAAATATTTACACCCAAAGAAAAATTGGAGGAAGGTAGAATTGCTCCGTTATACTCATTGCACCAATTTTTTACTTTACCAAAATCCTTGTTCCACCCAGTTGTCCCAACAACAATCGGAACATTTGCCTTAAAGGCTTTATGAATATTATCTACCGAAGAATCTGGACTTGAAAAATCTATAGCCATATCCGAGTCCATTAGATCTTGAGAAGTCCAATTTTTATTTTTTAATATTTTAGAAATGGTATGGTTTCTCTCCTTGGCTTTAATTTCCAAAAGCTTTCCCATCTTTCCATAACCAATAAGTGCAATTTTCATTTGTAAGTCACAATTTTTAAAAATAGATTTCTTAAATATAAAGAAACGTAATCAATGTGAGAATATTATAAGATTGAAATTTGTTTTTTTACTTTTGTTTAAAATATTTAAAATTAAGTTTTCTAATATAATATTACTATGGCTGACATTAGTTGTTTTTAATGCACCAGTAAGCGCTCAATTTCAACTTAATGGAGACGCTAGTGTAATAAACTGTAAATGTTACCAACTTACGCCAGATATGGGCAATAAGGCAGGTTCTGTTTGGAATATAAACCAAATCGATTTAAACCAACCTTTTGACTATAGCTTTACTGTAAATTTAGGCTGCAACAACACAAGTCAGTGGGCAGGAGCAGATGGAATGGTGTTTGCTCTTCAGCCTTTAAATACGAGTATTGGTTCTTCAGGAGGTCAAATGGGTTTGGGGGGTGTTTCTCCATCGTTAGGAGTTTATTTAGACACTTATCAAAATACAGCTCATGGAGATATCTTTAACGACCATATTTCAATTAATTTAGATGGAGATGTTATTCATTCTTCTTCCAATAATATTGCAGGGCCCTACGACCTAGGAGAAATTGAAAACTGCATCGCTGAACCTTTAAGAATTACATGGGACCCTCTAGCAACTTTATTAAACGTCTATTATAATAATTTTCTTGTTTTAAATTATACTGGTGACATAGTAAATAATGTATTTAACGGCAACCCTATGGTTTTCTGGGGTTTTACTGCCTCAACAGGTGGAGCTAGCAATTTTCACCAATTTTGTATAGATGTTCCTGATTTAATAATTGATAGTTCAAACGTTATTGTCGAAAGTGAAAAATGTAACCAAGAAAATGGAAGCATTAGTGGAATTAACATTGTCGGAGGAATAAGCCCCTACAGCTGGACTTGGAATACCCAAAGCTCCTTAACTCTAGATACATTTAACTTAAATGGAGGTGGCTTTTTTCTGGAATTAACAGATGGGATGGGATGTGTTGCTAGTCACAACTTCAATGTTGCTGACCTTTCAGGACCAGAAATTGATACTTCTTTTGTGGTAATAAAAAATGAAGATTGTGGACAAGAAAATGGAGCTATTTCTAATATTATAGTGACATCTACTGCAGATAGCATACAGTTTTATTGGAACAATTTCTTATCGGACTCTTTAGATATATCCAATCTTATTGCAGATAATTATCAATTGGTTGTCTTAGACAACAATAACTGCAGAGATACCTCCAACTTTCTTCTAATTGACACCAACTATCACAATATATCTATCAACTATAACTCTACAATAATGGAACCTGATGAACCTATTGATTTTTTTCAAAACTCAATAGATTCTTCGATTGTTAATAACTGGTCTTTCGGAGACGATTCCACTAGTATAGAATACGAACCTACTCATATTTACAAATATCCAGGGGATTATACAGTATGTCTAATAGCTGGGAATGAGTTTAATTGTTTTGACACCTCTTGTTTGGAAATTACTATTTTTCCTAGTGAAATTATTATTCCAAATATTTTTAGTCCTAATAATGATGTAGTCAACGACGAGTTTGTAATTTATGGAATCAATGATCTATTTGATATAAAAATTTACAATCGATGGGGCAATCTAGTATTTGATCAAAATCCCTATGAAAATAATTGGAATGGAGAAAACAGTAATGGAAAAAAATTAAGCGAAGGGCAATACTTTTACATACTTAAAAATGACCAAGAACAAATTAAATTAAACGGAAGTGTAATGCTGGTAAGATAAATTAAATGTGAGCATCTAACTTCTCTGCAAGTTGGTCCTTAGGAACTGCACCAACAACTTTATCAACTAATTCTCCATTTTTAAGAAATACAATAGTTGGGATATTTCTTACTCCAAACTGAGCAGCAATACCACCATGAAGATCGACATTTACTTTTCCAACAACAGCTTTTCCTTCGTATTCTTTAGAAAGTTCCTCAACATGAGGCCCCACCATACGACAAGGACCACACCATTCAGCCCAAAAATCTACCATAACAAGCTTGTCTGACTTTAACGCCGTAGATTCAAAATTTTCTTCAGTAAACTCTAATGCCATTTTTAAAAATTTAAATTATCATCAAAGATATATATTTTGTTTAAATATGTTGCGAAATAATGTTTTTTACCGAGAATAATTAAGGATTATTTTTTTCTAAATAATTTACCATATTTGATTTATTAATAGAGTAACCCAAAAATCCATCTAACTGACTAATCTCATGTATTAACTCATTTGATACGTTGGACATAAACTTTCTTGAATTTAAGGTCACATAAGTTGAGGACTCAGAATCTAATAGTTCAAAAATAATTTGCTTTTTCCCTTTGTACTTTCCCATTAATTTTTCTAAGTCATTAATTTGATCCTCCTTTAAACTTTCATAATCCCATTTTAAATACAACGAGTTAGACAATTTCTCTCGTATATCATCCAAAACATCAATTTGTTGAATTCTATATTCCTTTTGAAATTCATCTGACTTATAGTATTTTGGACGCTGTTGAACTTTTCCCTTAATATGTAAAAAATTACCGGGCACTAAAAAATGCATAAATTTCAAATATTGTTCACCAAAAAGCCTAAACTCCATTTGACCTTCCATATCCTGAAGCTCTAGAACTCCGTATTTGGTTCCTCTTCTACTTTCTAAATTAGCAGCACTACTTACTAATCCTATAAAAGAAAATTCTCTCTCTGGAAGCTCTTGTAAATTTTCATTGAGAACTTTTAAATTAATATCACAGAAATATTTTAGTTCTAATAGATAATCTTGTAATGGATGTCCTGAAATATAAATGCCTACTACCTCCTTTTCCTTTGTCAAAAGCTCAAAATTGCTCCATTCTTCTGTCGGTGGAATTTGTGGCTCAGCCAATTCAAGAGATTCTCCAATGGCATCAAACATATTTACCTGCTGGGAATTGCTTTTTGACTGAAAAGCCTGCCCAAACTTTAATAATTTTTCTACAAATGAAACCTGTTTCTCGTCTACATTAAAAAATTGAGCACGATGAAAATTATTAAATGAATCAAATGCTCCTGCCATGGCTAAACTTTCAATTACTCTTTTGTTACAGTCTTTAAGACTAACCCGTTTTATAAAATCAAAAATTGTATTGAATTTTCCAGTCTCTTTTCGAATTGAAGAAATATTTTTAACTGGGCCCTCTCCCACCCCCTTTACAGCGCCAAGACCAAACCTAATTTCGCCTTTTTCATTTACTGCAAACTTGTACCAACTTTCATTGACATCTGGCCCTAGTACTTTCAATCCCATTCTATTGCACTCTTTCATGAAAAAAGTAACAGATTTTATATCGTTCATATTATTGCTAAGTACCGAGGCCATATATTCTGCAGGGTAATGTGCTTTTAAATATGCTGTTTGGTAAGCGATTAAAGCATAACAAGTACTATGTGACTTATTAAATGCATAGGAAGCAAACTTCTCCCAATCTTTCCATATTTTTTCTAAAATTTCAGTATCATGACCCCTTTCTTGACCTTGTGAAAGAAATTGTGGCTTCATTTTATTTAGCAAGTCTACTTTTTTCTTACCCATTGCTTTTCTTAAAGTATCTGCCTCTCCCTTAGAAAAACCAGCTAACTCTTGTGACAAAAGCATAACCTGTTCTTGATAAACTGTAATACCGTAAGTTTCTTTTAAAAAGTCTTCCATTACCGGTAAATCGTATTCTATTTTCTCATTGCCATGCTTCCGTTTGATAAAACTTGGTATGTATTCAATAGGACCTGGTCTGTAAAGCGCATTCATTGCAATTAAATCTGAAAAAGCTGTTGGTCGCAAAGATTTTAAATGTTTTTGCATTCCTGGAGATTCGTATTGGAAAATCCCCACTGTTTCTCCTTTTTGAAAAAGTTCATACGTTGTTTCATCGTCAAGTGGTATTTCATCTATATCTATAGATTTGCCTGACATCGCTTTTATAATTTTTATAGTATCCTTTATTAGAGTTAGAGTTTTTAGCCCAAGAAAATCCATTTTCAACAAACCCGCAGACTCTGCTACAGAATTGTCAAATTGAGTACACCACATTTCGGAATCTTTGGCTAATGAAACAGGGACAAAATCTCTTATGTCTGAGGGAGTGATTATAACTCCACATGCATGAATTCCTGTATTTCTTAACGAGCCCTCAACCAGCTTTGCTTGTCTAATAACTTCTCCTTCAATTCCTTCCTCCTCCAATTTATTAATGAGTTCTTCTGCATTTTTTAATTGATCAGGCGAGATATTACTTTTTACATCTTGTTTAGTCCAACTAAATAATTTATTCAATTTTACATCAGGAACCAACTTTGCCAACCTATCTGTCTGCTGCAAAGGCAAGTCCAAAACTCTTCCAGTATCTCTAATTGAAGATTTTGCAGCCATAGTACCATAAGTAATTATCTGGGCAACTTGACTAGAACCGTATTTATCAATAACATATTGTATTACTCTTGATCTTCCTTCATCGTCAAAATCAATATCAATATCCGGCAAAGAAACTCTATCTGGATTAAGAAATCTCTCAAAAAGAAGATTGTACTTAATTGGATCAACATTTGTAATTCCTATACAATATGCTACAGCAGAACCAGCGGCAGAACCTCTTCCAGGGCCAACTGAAACATTCATATCTCTAGCTGCAGAACAAAAATCTTGTACTATTAAAAAATAACCAGGATAGCCTGTATTTCTAATAATTTCTAACTCAAAATCTATTCTTTCTTTGATTTCGTCCGATAATTCTTGGTATCTAACTTTAGCTCCTTGATAAGTTAAATGTCTTAAGTAGTTGTTTTCTCCATTTTTAAGTGAAGTATCCTCTAAATCTTTCGGATCTTTAAATTCATCGGGTATTTCAAACTCAGGCAATAATACATCTGAAGCCAAACGATAAGATTCACATTTTGCAATTATTTCATTGGTGTTTATTATGGAATCAGGAATATCAGAAAATAAAGATTTCATCTCCTTCTGAGACTTAAAGTAATATTCGGTATTTAAAAACCCAAATCTAAAACCTCTTCCTCTACCAATCGGAGTTGATTTTCTTTCCCCATCCTTTATACACAACAGTACATCATGGGCATCTGCATCGTCCTTATTTAAATAGTGAGTATTGTTAGAGGCAAAGTATTTAATAGAATGTTTTTTAGCAAATCTTAGTAAAACCTCATTTACTTTTTCCTCCTCTTCCAAACCATGTCTGACAATTTCTATATAAAAATCATCTTTAAAGTTTTCTTTCCACCACAAAAGAGACTCCTCCGCTTTTTGTTCCCCTTCATTTAATATTAGTTGGGCTATTTCTCCATACAATCCTCCTGTGGTTACAATCAAATCATTGGAATATTCTAAGATTATGTTTTTATCTATCCTAGGAACATAATAAAATCCTTCAATAAATCCGATGGAGGAAAGCTTGATTAGGTTTTGATAACCCTTTTTATTTTTGGCTAAAAAAGGAACTTGATAGCCATTATTTTTATAAGTCTTGTCATTTCTGTCCGGACAAACTTGGAACTCACACCCAACAATAGGAAGAATTTTTTTCTTTTCTAAATCTTGGATTTCTGTTTCTGAAACATTTGATTTTTTATTAGCCTCTTCAATTTTTTCATCAATGGATTGGTTATGTTTAAAACCCGCTTCCACAAATTGAAATGCCCCCATCATATTCCCAGAATCTGAAAAGGCAACTGCAGGCATTCCAAACTCTACCGCTTTTTCAATTAGAGTTTTTACATGAATAGTAGATTGAAGTACAGAAAATTGAGTTTTGTTATGAAGATGGGAAAAGGGTACGTCTTTTAAATGAGAAATATCTTCTTTAGGAACTACAGTTTTACTAACCCCAGATTTTTTTTTCTCTACAAGTGCTTTACTTTGTTTAGATAAATTTATGTGCTTGATTCCTGCAGGAGTGAATTCTGAAGTATTCTTTACAAAAAAATCGGCATATTTTTCATCATCTAAAAAAAGATCTGATTTTTGGAAAGATCCTTTTCTAATAAGTTCAAAAAAACATCTAGCTGTTGCCTCAACATCTGCCGTAGCATTGTGCGCTTCTTTAAAAGGCACTTTAAATAAGCATTGATGAAGCTCAGATAAAGTTGGATATTTAAATTTACCTCCTCTTCCTCCTGGAAGTTTGCATAAAAATGCTGACTTTTCTGTACATGTGTCAAGTTCTGGCATTTTTAGCCATTCATTGTCATACCCTAGTCTATGGAACTCCGATCCGACAATATTCAAATCAAACTTTAGATTTTGTCCAACCAAAACCTTTGTTTTGGCTAAAACATTTTTAAAAGAATTTAATACCTCTTTTAATGGCTCTCCCTTAGTTTTAGCCAATGCAGTAGATATGCCATGAATTTTTTCAGATTGATAGGGAATATCGTAACCATCTGGTACAATTAAAAAATCATTGTGCTCTATTAATGTTCCATCATAGTCATGAAGCTGCCAAGCAATTTGAACACACCTTGGCCAATTGTCTAAATCGGTTATTGGCGCATTAAACTTTTTAGGTAAGCCTGTAGTTTCAGTATCAAAAATTAGGTACATAAATTAGATTCTCCATCTAATGTAAAAAGTACTTGGAATTATATAATAAATTGTTGAAAACTTTAATATCTTAAAAAGTACTAGATTGAGAATATCGCCTCCATTTATTAAGTACTTCCTCAAAATAATCTGGCAACTCACTATCATAACTTAAATCTTTTTTCAGAGTTGGATGGTAAAAACCGAGTGACTTTGCATGAAGAGCTTGTCCTGGTAAAAGCTTAAAACAATTTTCTACAAATTGCTTGTATTTCGTAAAACTTGTTCCTTTTACAATTGTATCACCGCCATATTCTAAATCATTAAAAAGCGGGTGTCCAATATGTTTCATATGCGCCCTTATTTGATGTGTTCTGCCCGTTTCAAGCCTGCATTCTATAAGGGTAACGTAACCAAACCTTTCAATTACACTATAATGAGTAACGGCATGCTTGCCATGATCTTTTTCTGGATAACACGTCATTAATTTTCTATTCTTTAAAGATCTACCTAAATATAAATCTACTGTTCCTTCCTCCTTTTCAACATCGCCCCAAACTAGTGCATGATATCTTCTTTTAGTAGTTCTATCAAAAAATTGCTTTGCCAAATTGGTTAAAGTATTCTCTGTCTTAGCTACTACCATTATTCCTGTAGTATGTTTGTCTAGTCGATGAACCAGTCCTGGACGACCAAAATAATCGGATGGTAGTTCCGGTAATTTTTCGAAATGGTATAACAATGCATTTACTAATGTACCATCGTAATTTCCATATCCTGGATGAACCACCATATTTGCAGATTTATTAACCAAACATAATTGATCATCTTCATAAATAATATCAACAGGAATATCTTGTGGAATTAACTCTAGTTGCCTTACTGGATAAGGTAAAACTATAGAAACCTCATCTTTTGGCTTTACCTTGTAATTTGGCTTCACTGGTAATTTATTAACTAGAATATTTCCATTATGAGCAGCAATTTGAATTTTGTTCCTAGATGTATTGGCAATTCGAGCCATTAAAAACTTATCAATTCTTAATTTCTCTTGCCCTTTATCAGCTATAAAATTATAGTGTTCAAACAGCTCTTCCTCCTGATCGTCAATATTTTTAACTTCCTTGGTCATTAATGATGTTGGACAATTAGTTTTTCAACTTTAATTTCTCCATTTTTAAATTTAAACTTTATGAGATAAATACCATTGAGTAAGTTTTTAACCATAATAGAGTTTTCATGGTCCATACTTAAAATATTTACCATTCTTCCATTCAAATCGTAAATTTCAATACTCTCAACATCTTTATTAGAAATTAGAACTAAATCGTCTGCAGGATTTGGGTAAAAGGAAATATTTTCTTCTTTAATAAGCAACTCTGGATAGTTCACAACATTATCCATTGGTGAAACAAATACAGGACGCATCATGAGCGCACCATCAAAAATGGTATTTTGAAAACCCGAACCTAAATTGTAAAATATATCAAGTTTTCTATTAACATTTTTATCAAAACCTATATTTAATCTTGAGGGTGAAGTCTGTTTCCAGCCTATATAAAATGTATCACTTACAGGAACTAAAGAAGGTAATTCGTATTCAAAGAATCCATTCAGCCCTGAGTTATACTCTGGATAGTAAAGCTCGGGAAAATCAAAATCGTCTGTAGTATAAATCAAACTTCCTGGAGACCCCAAACTATCGTCCCATATTTGAAGAAAAAATGGATCATTAGAAGCATCATTTACAGAGGGAGAAAAATGTATTTTAATACTTTTTAAAGTATCTGTTCCGTTACCCTCTAAAATTGAAAACCTATAGGCTAGTTCTACTCCATTACCTATTAAACCATAAGCAGCTTCTGCAGAACCATCGTCGTAAGAATAATAATTTTGAAACGACTGATGGTGTAAAATAGTATCATTCACACTTAATCTTTCAGGCGTTGTATTGGTAGATAAATAAAATCTGTAAGAATAATCTACAAAAGTATCTGTAAGTGAAGTATTAAGCTCAAAAGTAGATCCAAAATCGTAAAACATATCAAAATAACTTAATTCCGGAACGTTTAGAACAGTGGCCGAATATGGAAAAGAGGATTGTAATATATCTTCGTAAAACAAATCCATGGAACAAGGTTGTAATAATTTGGGATTATCAGATGAGTTATAGGATGGAATTATAGCGTTTTTTAGCAATATGTCAGAAGTTGTATTTTTAAAATGTTTCCAAGGGACAGAACTATAATTGTCTAGCATGGAAACAGGTGGAGATGTGAATGCCCAATCTTGCATTAGTGTATCGTTCATAGAACGACTTTCATTGAAATAAACATAGTCAAGATTCCAGTGGTCTAAACTCCCATTTAGACTTCCGTAAGAATTAAACCTAAATCTAAATCCATCTTGAAAATATTTTGAAGAATCCAGTAGAATATGCTCATAATACCATTGATCGCTATCAAAACCGTTGGTAGACCAAACCGAATTCCACTCGTTGTTAGAAGGATTATAAAATTCTAATATGAGTGAATCGTCTGAATCTGGTGTTTCCCCATATCCTCCAGCTTGAAAATAGAAAGAGAAATACAAGGAATCGCTAATATCTTTATTGCCTAAAAAAATTGGTTTAGAAGTTAATTGATCTGACCAGTCTGTAGCCCCGGTAGTCCAATCATACGGATTACCAGACGAGTTTAAACCATCAAAAGTAACTACGCCAAGAGTCCAAGGATTTTTTGGGTAATTGTAATTTAAGAATACATCGTTGTCTAACCAGATTTTATTTAAGTCTTCAATTTCAGGAGAAACAAAATATAAAGAAATAGAATCTTGACTGTAATCCGAAGAAAGATTGGCAAAAGTTGTATCAGGACTAGCTGCTGTCCAAAGTGAATCTATAATAGTAACATTTGGCCATAAAATTATTGTATCACTGGTAATAGGGTAATAGAAAAGATTATTTATTATTAATGTATCTGGATCGTTTTGAATTGTTAACATAATTAGAGTATCCAGCCCGTTAGAATTTATGCTATCATAAGCATAGGTGAAGGTTGGAGAAGACATATAGCTATTTGTAAGAGGAACCAAACTCCCATCTAAAAAGAACAGATAATTCCAGGAAGAATCTGAAATATTAGGACCACTTGTATCGGTTTTGTATACTTTAAATTTATTGGTAGAAAAATCATCAATTAATGGCAAACTAAGGGTGTCTGTCAAATAAATGAAATCAAAATTCTCTATGGACTGCGTTCTTTTAGAAGATGAAATATCCAACAATGACATATTGGTTCTCAGAGGCTGGAGACTCTCCTGAGAAACAAGAAAGAATGGAATTAAAAAGAAAGAAAGCGAAAAAAAATTTTTCAAATATTATAGTTTAATCCTACGGTGTCTTTGGCATAAATACTATCCAACGGGGTGGAAAGATTTGCATCTATTATCACTAAACTTCCAATTGAAATAAAGGATTTGTTATCCGTCTTGGGGGATGGGTATTGATTGAAGATTACTGCACGGTTTGAATCCTTAAAATCAAGAACAGAATCATTGTAATTAATCTCTAGTTCAAGTCCTATTTCGCTTGCTTTATTATTTGCTAAATAGATATTCATTCCTCTAAAATCTGGTAATTCAATTGGCTTCCCTTTATCGCCAGATCCATAAATTAATTTTAAAGTAGCCCCTTTTAATAATTTTCTTCCAGCTTTAACAATCTCATCTTGGAACCTAATTTCAAGTACTTTGTCTCTGTCTTTATGATTTCTCATTTCTAAATCCACCTTAAACCCAAGCCTTTCTAATTTGGTTTTGCCAATATTTTTAGAATTAACATTGGACATTAAATCTGGGACGGTTTTGTAAATTTCTTGTTTTTTTACAATAGTTAAATATAGATTTCTATTGGGCTTTATATAGTTTGGAAAGTCTTCTGAATGTGGTTTTGGATCTTGTTGAATAATCATACCCATTGGATGGTTTTCAGAATATATCGAGTCTCGTATTTCATACCTTAGTTCTAATTTTTCTAAAGTATCATTTAAATTATTGATTTGAATACCTAATAAATTGGGAACTTCAATTTTAATATTATGGTTGGTGTATTTATCTAGATTATCCATTGTATAATAGAAAATTCCGTATAAAGTTGCACTGGCCAAAAGGAAGTTTATCCAGAAGAATTTTGAAAATATAAATCTTATTATTTTCATTTATTACTTTTTAAGTTTTCTAAACTCAATACCATAACGACAAAAATATTTAATTATTCTTTTAAAATAGTATATCTGCTAATAATAAAGATGATTTAATTATGTTGAAAATAAAAAAATTAAATCTATATAGAAGTATTTGTATTTTTACGCGAGATTAAATCAAATGAAAAAAAAGTCAATTTTATTTATAATTACAATCTTAATAATAAGCTGTAATAATTCTAAAAAAACAAAAAACTTTTTTTCTCCATTGTACGGTGTCAATTCCTCCAATATATCCAGCAATTATATTTCTGGAAGTTATAGCGAAGATTCCATTTTAGTTACATTCAAAACCGAAAGTGATTTAAAATTAAAATTGATTTACAATCTAGATACAATTACAGGATCCAATGAAATTACTTACCATTTAAAAAAATTAATTCCCAAGCTAATTAACATCCCAACAGCAATTGAAGATTACAGTAAATACGTAAATAATTGGAAAGCACCAATAGGTGAATTTTCTTCCTTTCATCAAATTAAGGTACTTGCACTAAAAAATAATATTATCGTGGATTCTTCAATTTATAATTATTTATTGGGTTTAAAATCCGAACTTAAATTTGCAATTGTAAATTTAAAAGTTGATTCCAAAACTTTATTTGACAATGAAGAAGGATGCTATGTTCCAGGGAATAGTTTTAATAGAGAAAAAGACCAAACATCTGGAAATTTCTACAAGTTTAAAAAGAGAAAGCAAACAGGAAAAATTGAAATATTTAACAAAAACGAAATATTTTTAAAGGGCAGTTTCCCTTTTAGAATTCATGGATATGTTACTCCTTTAGCACCTCAAAAAAGCCTCAGATTTTACATCCATCAAAAAAACAACGTAAATACTCTTTTAGAACTAGATCATCAAGTTGACAAAATTATTTTGAGATCTTCTTTTTCTGGATGGGGAAACGAAATATTTGTCGATGGTTGGATTTCTAAAATATGTAAAAATTTAAACGTAGATGTAATGAGCTACCAACCAGTTTTGGTTTATTTAAACGGAGAATACTGGGGAATTCATGGCTTGAGAGAGAGAATGGATCTAAAGGCAATTTCTAATAAATATAAAACAAAAGAAAAAAAATTAATCGATGCGGATGATAAGGGTTATTCCAAAAAAGAGGGATATGGTAATTTGAATAGTTTACTTCTAGAAATAAAGAAAAATCCAAAAACTAATTATGAAAAAATAGCAAAAAAATTCAATATGAGTTCGATTGTAGATTGGTTCATAATTGAACTATTCTTTCAAAATAATGACTGGCCTTGTAACAACACTTTTTTTTGGAAAAAAAGAAGAGGCAATAAGCCTTGGAATGCTGTTTTGATAGATATGGATGCTTGCGTAGGAAATCCGGAATTTAATATGTTTGATTATGTTCAAAGAGATTGGTCTCCAGCTTTAGGAGGAGAATTAATTAATTATTTACTAAAACAAAGTGAATTTGAAATGTTATTTACTAAAAGAGTTAATTACTTACTTGAAAATGAACTTTCATCAGAAAATTTAATGGCCAATCTTATAGAATTTAAAAAATCATTTTCACCAATGGTTGAAGAACACTACAGTAGATGGGGTTATAAAAATGGAACAAAAAAATATAAAAAGGGGTTGAGTGTTCTAGAAAAATTTTGTGTGGATAGACCTGAAAATTTTAAAAAAAATATGAATCAATATTTTAAAAATATTTCTAATCTTTAAATTATGGAAATAAATCAATTTGTAAAACTAGCAATTCAAGAAGACGTTAAGCAAGGCGACCACTCTACCCTTTCTTGTATACCAAAAAATAGTGTAGGTTCGGCAAAACTCCTAGTAAAAGAAAATGGAATCATTTCTGGAATTAATTTAGCTAAAGAAATATTTAATTGCTATGATCCAACTATTGATTTTAAAAGTATTTTAAAAGATGGACAAAAAGTAACTATTGGCGATGTTGCTTTTATCGTAAGTGGTAAATCTAGCTCTATATTAACTATTGAAAGATTGGTTTTAAATGTAATGCAAAGAATGAGTGCTATTTCAACTTTGACTAATATGTATGTGGAAAAACTAAAGGGTTTGAATAGTAAAATTTTAGACACAAGAAAAACTACTCCTTTAAATAGGTTTTTAGAAAAACAAGCTGTTAAAATAGGAGGCGGTTACAACCATAGATTTGGACTTTACGACATGATTATGCTTAAAGATAACCACATAGATTTTGCAGGTGGAATCCCACAAGCAATTAAAAAAACCAATAACTATTTAAAAGAAAATAAATTGGATATAAAAATTGAAATTGAAACTAGAAATTTAGAGGAAGTTAGAAAAGTTTTAGAGTGTGGAAATATACATAGAATAATGATGGATAATTTTAACTATCAAGATTTAAAAAATGGAGTTGAATTAATCAAAGGTGTATATGAAACTGAGGCTTCCGGTGGTATAAATTTAGGTACAGTAAAAAACTATGCTATGTGTGGTGTTGATTATATTTCAGTTGGTGCCTTGACTCACTCCGTGAACAATATGGACTTGAGTTTAAAAGCAGTATAATAACTAATTAAAGTCCTAGCATTTCATCTTTTAGACTGTCATCTGCAGGATTTCCACCAAGCCAAATACCAAAAAGTGCTTGTTTAAACTCTAATCCGTCAAATGTTCCTCTTTCTTTATTGTTTTTGTATAAGTGAACAGCTTCGCCCTTATGGTAATTAAGAACAATTTCGTCTCCCTCAACAAAAGGATCACTTAAGAATTTTTTAAACTTGTCTACATCAGATGGAGATGATTTTCCAGCGGTTGTATTTACAAAACCTTCCTCCAAAGCTTCAATAAATCTTTCTCTAGTTACTAATCCAGAAACAATAACAATTCTAATTCCCATATTTTCATCTGCCATAACTATCTTATCAGCATCAGAAGATGTTTTATTTATGTATAGACCTCCGACATACAAATCCATAAATCCATATTTTTCTCTTAAACCTCCTCCGTTCAGAACAGTTTTTTCTCCGTTAATTTCTTGAACAGAATTGAATTCAACATCTTCTATTTTTTTTGTCTGAGCATTAACAGTAAAAAAAGAAAGAACTATCGCAATTGAAAAAAGATATTTAAAAAAATTCATGGTATGGGTTTTGATTGTTAATTTAGTAAGTAATTGATTCTAAATTACATTATTTTTTTTCAATTTTAAATATTTACATTGAATTATTCTTAAAATAATATCGGAGTGACAACTTTTTTAACAGATAGTATAGAAAATGGAATATGCTTTTTGACCGAAAGTGAATCTCGGCATGCCATAAAGGTTTTAAGAATGAAGAACAAAGACGAGTTATCAATTATAAATGGTAATGGACTGTATGGAAAAGGAGAAATTATCGATTCCAATCCAAAAAAAACAAAAATTAAAATCTATGAGCTAAAAGAAATTAAAAAGCCTGTTCCATTAGCTCTTGCATTTTGTCCTACAAAAAATAGCGATAGAAATAAATTAATCATTGAAAAAGCTACAGAAATTGGTGTTACTGATTTTTTCCCACTTATTTCACAAAATTCTGAAAGGAGAAAATGGAATACAGAAAAGTTTGAAAAAATTTTAATTTCTTCCATTAAACAGTCGCAAAGGTTTTGGTTACCAACAATTCATCCTGCAGGAAAATTTAACGACTTCATAAAAAAAATCTCATACAAATTAAAGTTTCTAGCTCACTGTAAAGAAGGAGAAAAAATTCAACTAAAAAAAAATTCAAACTCTTTAGAATCTCAAGTTGTAGTCATAGGTCCAGAAGGAGATTTCACCTTTGAGGAAATAGAACTTGCAAAAGAAAATAATTTTAAAATGATTAGTCTTGGAAATAACAGACTAAGAACTGAAACTGCTTGTATAGCAGCAGTAACACTAATGAAACTTTAAAAAAAATTTATATACCTGTATAGTTGAAAGGAGTTATTTGATTCAACTCTGTTTTTAAATCTTCAGAAACATCCAAATTATCTATAAAAATTTTCATTGATTTTTCTGTGATTTTCTCATTTTTCCTTGTTAGATTTTTCAATAATTCGTATGGGTTTTTAACTCCCTCCCTTCTTAAAATGGTTTGAATCGCTTCTGCAACTACCGCCCAATTATTTTCTAAATCTTTTTCCATAGCATCGTTGTTTAGAAGAAGTTTATCCAATCCTTTTTGAGTAGATAAAATTGCAATAAGTCCATGGGAGAAAGGGACACCAACATTTCTAAGAACTGTACTATCTGTTAAATCTCTTTGTAGTCTGCTTACTGGAAGTTTAGCACTTAAATGCTCTAAAATCGCATTGGCAATCCCAATATTTCCTTCTGAATTCTCAAAGTCAATAGGATTCACCTTATGAGGCATGGCAGAAGATCCAATTTCTCCTTTTTTAATTTTCTGTTTAAAATAATCCATAGAAATATAGGTCCACATATCTCTGTTTAAATCCAATATTATCGTATTTATTCTTTTAACAACATCAAATAAAGATGCCAAATGATCGTAGTGTTCAATTTGGGTTGTTGTTTGAGATCTTACCAATTTTAGTTTATCTACTAAGAAATCGTTGGCAAATTTTTTCCAATCTATGGACGGGTAAGCAACATGATGGGCATTAAAATTTCCAGTTGCTCCTCCAAATTTACCAGCATGGGTTATGGACTTAAGGATTTCTAACTGTTGATTTAATCTTTCCACAAATACATAAAGTTCTTTGCCAAGTTTGGTTGGAGATGCAGGCTGACCATGGGTTTTAGCCAACATTGGAATAGAGGACCACTTACTGGAAAGAATTTCTAAATTCTTAATAAGATTATCAATTGCAGGTTGATATATTTTTTCTAATGCATCCTTTATACTCATTGGAATAGCAGTGTTATTAATGTCTTGAGAAGTAAGTCCAAAATGAACAAACTCCTTAGCATCACCAATACCATCTTTCTCCATTCTTTCTTTAATAAAATACTCAACAGCTTTTACATCGTGATTGGTTATAGTTTCAATATCTTTTACTCTTTGGGCATCGCTATGATTAAAAACTTCGTAGTAAGATTTTAAAGTTTTAAAAAGGTTACTGTCAAAATTTTTTAATTGTGGAAGAGGTAATTCACATAAGGATATAAAGTATTCAATTTCTACTTTTACCCTATAACGAATCAAAGAGGACTCAGAAAAAAAAGAACTAAGGACCTTTGTTTTGTTAAAATAACGTCCGTCAATAGGACTAATGGCATTCAATGAATAATTGGACATATCTATGTTTTAATATTGTAAATTTAACAATATGGTGGATAGTAAACTAAAATTATGACAATACCATTATATTTATTTAATTTTAGAAAACAATATTTCTTATGAAACACCAAAAATTTATTTTCAAGCTAGTTCTATTATTTCTTTTAATATGCAATGTAAAATCAGTTTTATCGCAAGAGGAAGGTCTTTTAAACAAAACTAAATCTCAAATAAAACTTACAGAAACAAAGCAACTTTATTTACAAGGAAATATTAAAACTGCTCTTTTAAATTACAAAGAGATTATTGCATTAAATCCCTCAAGCGCAAAAGCTCATTTCGGAATTTCAAGATGTTATTACAAATTACATGATTATAAAAAGGCAAAATACCATGCAGAAATTGCAGAAAAGAACGACCCAAAAGTAGATGAAGATTTACATTATTTAATGGGAGAAATTTACTTTAGACTAGAGGAATTAAAAAAATCTAAAACCAGTTATGAAAAATTTGTTTCTGAAATAAAATCTAAACAAAAAATAAAAGACTACTCGATTGATTTAAAAATTAGTCAATTGGCTTTTGCAGAGTTAGAATTGAAGAAAACAAATAATAAAATAATTATTTCAAATATGGGTCCTGTTCTTAATTCTAAAGGATCTGATTTTGCACCATCGTTGAGCAATAACGGAAAATATTTAATGTTTACGTCTCGAAGAGCAGATACCAAAGGAGGAAATGTTGATCAGTATTTTGACCATCAGTATTTTTCAGATATATACTTATCTAAATGGGATAGTATTGGAAAAAAGTGGTTGAATCCTTCCAACAAATTGGGGAAAATAAATACTGATTTTCACGATGCCTCTTTAAGTTTTAAAGCTGATAATTCGATAATCATTTACAGAAATATTCCATATTTAACCAGAAGTGGAGATATTTATGAATCTGCATACACAAAATCTGGTAGTTGGTCTTCTCCAAAACCAATTTTGAATAGAGATAAAAAAATCAGTAATAAAATAAATAGCTCCTATTTTGAAAGTTCTGCTAGTATTACAGAGGATGAATCTTATATATATTTTGTTTCTGAAAGACCAACTGGTTTAGGCAAAACAGATATATATTATGTTAAAAAAACTAATAAAACTTATTCAGAACCAATTCACCTAGGAAACGAAATCAATACCATAGGAGATGAAAAATGTGTTTTTATTCACCCTAGTGGAAACTTACTTTTCTTTACATCAAATGGAAGAAAACAAAGCGTTGGAAGTTACGACATATACTATTGTACCGGCGGACATGAAAATTGGAGTTCACCTATTAACATAGGAAGTCCTATTAATACTACCATGGAAGAAAAAACAATATGTATTTCAAAAGATGGAAATACTGCTTATGTAGGTGGCTATTATAACTTCGATAACATGGGAGATGCTGATTTGTATCAAATAGATATATCTAGTCTGCAATTAATCTCCAAGTAATTTTATATTTGTTAAATTTTGTTTGGAAAAATTATCCATTATTATAAAATAAATGATTAATAAAATTGTCACATTTCTGTTATTAGCTTTTTTCTTAAGTTCTTGTCAGGAAAATAAAAAACAAGCAATCAACAGCTTTTCATTTGAAAAATCAATATTGAATATAGAAAATAATGAACTGGTTAATTTATATCTTGAAAGCGATACTATCAAAGTAAAAGTATTTAAAACCCAAAAATATATTTCCATTCATTGTAAAAATGGAAAAAGACTCTGCAGAAAAAAAAAGTTTAGATTATACGCTCTTAATAATAGCAATGATTTAGAATTAGCCCGATCAATTATTTATTTTAATGAAGATTTAAAATCTAACGATCTCATTGGAGTTTATTCTAAATTAATTACCATTGAAAACAAAGATTATTTATTTCAGGAAGAAATAGGGAAAAGACTTATTGAGTCCAATTCAAAGAGAGAGGGTGTAATTTTCAAAATAGAAATTAACGATTCTCTTAGAGTAGGTACTACAAAAGGCGAAAATATACCTCCTAAATTTGTAAACTCAGTAAAAGAATTAGTCAAAACAGAAAGACTCAATAATAAATATTTTAATGAAATTGATTGGATAAAGTTTAAAGACCTATCCAAAAAATATTTTAAAAATTTAAATCCTAATTATTATTATCTAAACCCAGTAACTTTTCGGTTAGAACCAATTTTTTCCGGAACGAAAGTAGCTGTTTTACCAACTCAAGATCCTGAAATTTACAGCCCTGAAATATCCTTAGATTTTTTAAAATATTTTAAATATTCTGAAGATTCAAATTCAGTTGTTCTTAAAAAAAGAAACACCATTATAAGAAATAAGATTATGATTCCAAAAGGACTTAAGGTTGTTTTAAAAGCAGGTGAGACCATTGACTTAACAAGTTCTGGTAGTATTTTATCCTACAGTGCTTTTAATATAAACGGAGAAATTGGTAAAATGGTGAAAGTAACATCTTCGGATAGCACTGGAGAAGGAATTCATATCATTCAAAACAACGACTCAAGTAAAATTAACTACCTAGATTTTTCCAATCAATTTTCCTTGTATGACACTTTGAAATATATTCACCAGAGCCTACCAAGTGCATTTACAGTATATGGTGGAAAAGTAACTATTGAGAATAGTGACTTTAAAAATCTAAAAAGTGAAGATGCTGTAAATTTATTTAGATGTGAATTTAAAATAGGAAATATTAAAATTGAAAATACATTTTCAGATGCATTTGATGCAGATTATTGTGTTGGATTCTTAAAAAACTGCAGCTTTTTAAATTGCGGGAATGATGGTGTTGATATTTCAGGTGGAAGATTAGAAATATCAGAAAGTAAGTTTTTAAATATTAAAGACAAGGCTATAAGTGCAGGAGAAGAAAGTAAATTAAAAGCTAGTAAATGTACCGTCCAAAATTCTTCTATGGGAATTATTTCAAAAGATTTATCAGTCGTTGAATCTATTGAAAATAAATTATTGGATTGTGAAATTGGTTATTGTGCTTTTCAAAAAAAGGGAGAGTTTGGCCCTGCAGAGATTTTATCTACTAGTGATGAGATTACCAATTGTTCAGTAAATAATCTTATAGAGTACCATTCTAGTCTTACTTTTAATGGCGAAAAAGTTAAAGTTTTTCAAAATAATGTAATAGATTATCTTTACGGTAAAAAGTATGGTAAAGCTACTTTTAAGAAAAACTAAAGGAACAAAGATTTTAAATGTCTGATATTCATTCCATATTATTAAATTATAAACCCATAAGTTTAGCAGCCATGGATGAAGTTGCATTAATGGAAAGAGTGGATGAAAAATTTACTGTTTCCCTTGAAAACACTTTAGAAGTTTTATCAAAAATTAGCGATAAATATTACTGTCTTGAAATAGATGGAAAAAGATTTTTCAATTATCAAACAGAATATTTTGACAACGATAATAAAACACTATTTAAAAATCACCAAAACGGGAAGTTAAACAGATATAAAATTAGATTTAGAGACTACATAGAGTCTAAGAAAACTTTTTTAGAAGTTAAATTTAAATCCAATAAAGGGGTTACTAAAAAAACTAGAATTGGTGTTCCTTTTAAAGAAAAGGAATTAAACAAAAAAAATATCAAATTTTTAGAGGAACAAACACCTTACTCCTTAAAAAATTTTGAAATAACAATTAAAAATAATTTTGATAGAATTACCTTGGTGAATTTTCAAACAAAAGAACGTGTCACAATAGATTTAAATTTGAAGTTTAGTTCTAATAATTCAAATAAAGAATTAGAAAATATTTGTATAATTGAGGTAAAGAGAGAAAAAGGAAATAGAAAGTCAGAGATACTCTCAATTTTAAAGCTTAAAAGAATTAGACCGACCAGGTTCAGCAAATATACTATTGGATCTTGTATTTTAAATCCAAATTTGAAATACAATAATTTTAAAAGAAAACTATTATTCATTAATAAAATAAGTAAGAATGGAATTGTATGGAATTGATTTTTTTGATTTAGAAGACTTTTCAAAGTTGTTATTCAAATTTGGAATAAACTTTATTTTTCTAATCATAATTGTAAGACTTATTTACTACAGAGTAAAAGATGACAAAGACTATGTTTTTACTTACATCATGTTCAACATACTTACTTTTTTCATTTGTTTTCTTCTAAGAAAAGTTCCTATGGAAATGGGATTTGCGTTGGGATTATTTGCAGTTTTCGGTATTCTAAGGTATCGTACAGAAGCCATTCCTATAAGACAAATGACTTATTTGTTCATTGTTATTGGAATTTCTATGATCAATGCTCTTTCAAATAAATCCGTAAGTATTTTCGAGGTGTTGTTCACCAATGGTTTAATTACCCTAATAACTTACTTAATAGACAGATTGTGGTTTCAAACTATTGAGGAAAAGAAAAACATTGTATATGAGAAAATAGAACTTATAAAACCTGAGAATAAACAAGAGCTAATTAAAGACTTAAAAGAGAGAACTGGACTGCCAATTCACGAAGTAAAAGTAGATAAAATAGACTTTTTAAGAGACACTGCAGCAGTTACTATTTATTACAACCGAGACTAAAATAGTGAAGAAAATTATTTCAATTTGTATCTTTTGTTGGATGGTTTCGAGCTGCTCAACAGAGAAAAAAGAAATAATAAACCTATCTAATAATTATACAGCAATTGTAGAAATTCCAGCTGGCACCAATAAAAAGTTTGAATACAATTACAGTACCAAAACTTTTGAAATTGAAACCAAAAACGGTGTAGAACGCACTATAAATTATCTTCCATATCCTGGAAATTATGGTTTTATATCCAATACCTATATGGATCCTAAAATTGGGGGAGACGGAGATGCGTTGGATGTTTTAATTATTTCTGAATCTATTCAACAAGGAAAAAAAGTAGAAATAAACCCAGTAGCAATTCTTAGACTATTAGATCGTGGGCAAGAAGATCATAAAGTTATTGCCACTTTAAAAAATAGCAAAATAAACTTTTCAAAGGACTCTTTACCAAATTCTATGAAAACAATCATTAAAACTTGGTTTTGTAATTACAAAGGACCAAATAAGATGGAATTTATTCTTTGGGGTGACAAAAAAGATGCCATTAATGAAATTGAAAAATGGGCAGTAAATAAATAATTTTGGATACCATAAAGATGGTAATTTCAACTACCAACCCCTTTCCATCCTAGTATATTGCGTATATTTACAGATTATGAAAAATACAATTACTCTTATAATATTGGTTTTATTTGCATTTCATGTTGCAGCCCAAACATCCACTGAGACTGAAGAGAAAAACGAAAACTTGGTTCTTATAATTAAGAATAGTGGTGGAGAATACATAGGTGAAATAGTTTCTGATGATGGAAGAGAAATTCTTCTAATCACAAAAACTATTGGAAAAATATACATAAATAAGTCTGAAATTTCTTCCATTTCTAAAGTAGATGAGAACGTAAAAAGCAATAAAAATGGGGAGTTTAGAGCATCTGGACCATTTACAACAAGGTATTATTTTACCAACAACGCTCTTCCAATTAAAAAAAATGAAAACTATGCTCTAGTTCATATTTATGGACCAGAAGTTCATTTTAGTGTAGGAAATAAAACATCTTTAGGGGTAATGGCAAGTTGGATAGCAAGTCCAATAGGGTTGGTTTTAAAGCAACAAATATTTAGTAAAAATAAATTACATGTTTCAGTTGGAAGTATATTGGGTTCTTCAGGATATATCAATCAAGGGCAGACCTATGGTGGTTTGCATTGGGGGACGATTACAATTGGAGACAGAACCTCTAACATAAGTTTTTCTGCAGGTTTGGCACATATTAATTGGCCTACCAACAATACAGATTTTATGAGCGGTGCTAGAGAAATTGGAGACAAGTATTCCTATGATTTTAACGACCAAAATCATCCATATTTTATACCTGAGGATGATTATTATGCTCAAATGGCTTTTGAAGATTCATTAGGCCTTTTTAATTGGACTTCTAATTTTAACGACAGATACCTTTACAGAAATCAACAGCTAGCTACAGTAATTGGTGTTTCTGGAATTGCTCCTATTGGAAAAAAAGCAAGCTTTATATTTGATTCTATGATTTTTATTGCAAACAAGGCAAAAGTAAATTATACTTCTAAGGAAAAAGAAATTACTTATGAGAGATACAATAATGCAACAGGAAATACGCAATTAACTAACTTTACGGCTGTCTATGGCGAGGGTGTAGTTAGTCCTGAAACAAGTCGAAACATTACTTTCATATTAATGCCAGCTATGAGGTTCAATCAATCGTATGAAAAAGCATTTCAAGTTGCCCTAGCTGGGTTTATTAATTACGATGAAATAAACGGGTTAAATTCTGCACCGGTTCCAATGATTTCTTGGCTTAGAAAGTTTTAGTTTTTTTTATTTTAAAAATCTGAATTACAGAGTTTTAATATTTATACAAAACTTTTTTTACATCCTTTTTTTATATTATTTGATATTTTATTTTATTAAAATTTTATTTTATTTGTTAAAACTTTTATTAAATGAAAATTTCATATTTAATTACTTTAATATTTATTTTTTTCCAGTTATCAATTATTTCTCAGGATATAGACTCGACAGATTCGAAAAAGCTAGTATTGATTACAAAAAATAATGGCGGTGAGTTTATTGGTGAGATAATTTCCGATGATGGCAGAGAGATCTTATTAATGACCACTACAATCGGTAAAATTTATATTAATAAAAGTGATATTTCAGGTATTACTTTGATTGATGAAAAATCAACAAATACAATAAATGGTGAATTCCGAGCTGAAGGACCTTTCACAACTAGATATTTTTTTACCAATAATTCTTTGCCTCTTAAAAAGAATGAACATTATGCAATGATTCAACTTTATGGTCCGGAAGTTCACTTTTCAGTCTCGGATAAACTATCCCTTGGAATTATGGCATCTTGGATTGCAAGTCCAATTGCTATAGCATCAAAATTATGTTTGTATTCAAAAAATAATATTCATATTTCACTAGGAAATATTTTTGGTAACTCTGGATATGTAGAACAAGGAAAAGTATTTGGAGGACTTCATTGGCTTACCATAACAAAAGGAGATAGAATGAAAAATTTTAGTTTTTCAGCTGGATATGGATATATTGCAGATAATGCCAATTTGTTATTTTATGATTATTTAGGAGAATCATATTTCATTCAAAGTTATTCTCCAAACCAAAAATATTTTGTTCCAAGAAGTAATTCTTGGGGGTTTAATGGTCCATATAGTGCTGTAAGTGACGAAATGATATCACAGTTTGGTTATTCAGAACCTGTTTATACATCAACAAACACTCAAAGCGCTTATATTTTAAGCTTAGCAGGGATAATACCTGTCGGGAAAAAAGCAAGTTTAATATTTGACTCTATGTTGTTATTAAATCAAAAGAATGGTGTTCAATACGATGATTATGAAGTAACAGTTGAACATGAAGAATGGAATCCATCTACAGGACAAACAACCTTGGTGAATGGAACATTTACCGTTGGAATAAACGGTAGAGCAGTGAAAGAAAGTAGTTTTAATTCAACAGTACTTTTCATGCCAAGTTTAAGAATTAACCAGTCCTATGAAAAAGCATTTCAAATTTCACTCGCTGGAATAATAACTCAAAACGAATCTTTTCCAATACCTACAATATCTTGGCTTAGAAAGTTTTAGATTTTTAATAGCTCTAATCTCAATAAATTTAAAACAGAGAGTGATGAAACATGAATGTTTCTTTCTCTATTGTAACCTAAATTTAGTTTTTTAGAAACCACTTTATCTTTATTAGCTACAGCTATCCATACAGTTCCTACGGGTTTTTCAGTAGTTCCTCCACTTGGCCCAGCAATCCCAGAAGTTGAAATTCCGAAGTCAGAATTAAATTTCAACCTAACGTTTGCTGCCATTTGCTCTACTACTTGTTGGCTTACAGCACCATATTTTTCAATATTTTGTTGATTTACATCCAATAGTTCTGATTTTGATTGATTGGAATAAGAAACAATACTTCCATTAAAAAAAGAAGAACTTCCGCTTATGCTAGTAAGCATCTTAGAAACATTACCACCAGTACAACTCTCAGCAGTTGAAAGGGATCGATTGTTCTCTTTTAGTAACTCCCCAACTACGCCTTCCATAGAGGCATTTCCATAACCATATATTTGATCTGGTATAAGCTTAATCAGTTCTGAAACGTAGTAATTTAACTTTTCTTCCGAAGAAGCTTTGTCTTTTCCTATAATAGAAATTCTCAATTTAACTATTCCTGGAGATGGTAAATAGGCAAGTTTTAAATCGTCTTTTAACAAATTATTTTCCCAGGATTTTATTACCTCAGCTAAAAAAGATTCTCCCATTCCATGGGTTCTTACAGTTCTATTAATTACTACACTACCTTCTCCTTTAAGAGCTAATAACTTGGTAAAAACATGGTCGTTCATAATTCCCTTCATTTCATAAGGGACACCAGGCAAGGAAATAAAAATTACTCCGTTTTTTTCAAACCACATTCCACTAGCCGACCCCCTACTATTGGGTAAAACTTGACAAGCTTTTGGAATGAGAGCTTGGTCTTTATTGGTCTGTAAAATTGGTAGATTTCTATTAGTAAAATAATCTATTATATTTTGTTCAATTTCTTTATCCAGCTCTAAAGTGGTATTAAAATACTCTGTTAAAGTGTGCTTGGTAATATCATCATTAGTAGGTCCAAGTCCCCCTGTAATTAAAACAATATCAGATCTATTTTCTGCTTGATTTAGGGCGTTAACAATATCTTTTTTTTGATCTGAGATAACCAAGCCATGCGCTATTGTAAAACCAAGATTATTTAGTTGCTCTCCAAGCCAAGAAGCATTGGTATTAATTGTTTGACCAATTAACAATTCATCTCCTACAGAAATTAATTCACACTTCATTCTGTTAAATTAAAATTAAGTTTTAATATTAAGAATTAGTTTGGCAAAATTTTTGATACTTTAACGCTAAATAATAATTAATGAAAAATAAAATTAAATTTTCCTTTCTAATAACATGTACAATTTTCATGTTTAGCCATTATATTGGACAAATAAATATCAATAAGATATCCAATAAGGTAAAGTCTCAAATCCCAAAACAAAACAAAGAAGGGTCTAGTGCTTTAACTAATGATCAAGTTATAAAAGGTCTTAAAGAAGCCTTAAATGTTGGTGTAAACAAAGGTTCTGAGCAAGCTTCTGCAATTGGAGGATTTCTAAAAAACGATTTAATAAGAATACCATTTCCACAGGAAGCAAAAGCTGTAAGAGATAAAGCTATGCAGTGGGGTTTAGATACAAAAGTGGAAAAATTTGAAAGAACTCTTAACGAAGCAGCAGAAGAAGCTTGTAAAACAGCTGCGCCAATTTTTATAAATGCAATTAAAAACATGTCGGTAAGTGACGGTTTTAAAATACTTAAAGGAAGTGATAATGCAGCAACCAATTATTTAAGAGAACAAACCAATACCGAGCTATATAACTTATTTTTACCAGAAGTAAAAAAGGCAATTGAAAAAGTAAAACTAACTGCTTATTGGGAACCTCTTGTGAAAAAATACAATCAATCCACTAGGATTTCAGGAAAGGAATCTATTGAAACAGATTTGAATAAATATGTCACAGAAAGAGCAGTTCTAGGATTATTTAAGTTGGTAGCAATTCAAGAAAAGGAAATAAGAAAAAATCCAATGAGAAGAACATCAGATATTTTGAAAAAAGTTTTCAGCAGTTTAGACCCTTGAGAAGTTATTTTTTCTAAATTTAGTTAATGCTCCAAGAAGCTAATTCAAACTATAAAACTATTCCCCCAACTGAGCTTATAATTACAGAGGAAGGAAGAATTTATCATTTAGACTTAAAACCCGATGAAATTGGTCAAACAATTATTTTGGTGGGTGACCAGGAAAGAGTACCAACTATTTCAAAATATTTTGATAGAATAGAGTTTAAGAGAAGTAAGAGAGAATTTGTAACTCATACTGGACTAATTAACAATAAGCGAGTCTCTGTAATTTCTACAGGAATTGGTTGTGACAATATAGACATTGTAATTAATGAATTGGATGCTCTAGTTAATATTAATTTTGATAAAAAAAGTATAAAAAGAAAACATACATCCTTAGATATAATAAGAATAGGAACAAGTGGCGCTTTACAAAATGAAATTCCTGTTGACACTTTTGTTTTATCTACTTTTGGACTAGGTTTTGATGGATTACTATCCTTTTACAAACCAGTATATGAGCCTGAAGAAAAGGCTCTTCAAAAAGCTTTTTTACAACAGACTCCTTGGCCAAATGACGCGAACAAACCCTACTTTGTAAAGGGAAGTGAATTACTAGCAAGTAAAATTGGCAAGGGAATGTTTAAAGGAATTACTGCAACTGCAAATGGATTTTATGGACCTCAGGGCAGAACATTAAGATTGAATACTAGAGTTCCAGATATGAATGAATTTCTTAAAAGGTTTGAGTATAAAAATCATAAAATTTTAAACTTTGAAATGGAAACATCTGCTTTGTATGGATTGAGTGCTTTACTTGGACATAATTCGTGCACAGTTTGTGCAGTGATAGGAAATAGATTTACCAATACGTTTTCAGAAGACTACAAGAAAACAGTTGCAAACTTGGTAGAGAAAGTACTGAAAAGAATTTAAATCTAAATTCTGACAACTTTTATAGAAAAATAGCGTACAAACAAATAGATTTAATTCTTTTGTATGAAAAGCAGAAATGAAATAGATGCACTGGTTAGTTTACTTGACGATCCGGACGAAATAATTTTCAATCAGATTAAAAGTCAACTATTAGAACTTGGTACAGATTGTATTGCTCACTTAGAAAAAGCAAATTTTGAAAATGAGTACGGTCCAATATTTAAATCTAGAATAAGTGAAATAACTCATGAAATAAGCCTTTCAAAAATTTTGAAAGAACACAAAGAGTGGATTCATCATCCAGTAAACTTAATTGATGGAGTAAATCAAATTGATCAATACTTTTTTCCAAATATTACAGAATCTTACATTCAAAATGAATTAAGTACGATAGCATCAGAAATTTCCGAGCATTTATCTCTTAGCATGAGTCCTATTGAAAAAGTAAGTGTCATCAATGATATTTTGTATGACAATTACAATTTTAGAGGAGACAAAAAAAATTACCATTCTCCTGAAAATTCTTCTTTTGGGAAGTTATTACAAACCAAAAAAGGAAATCCCTTAACAAATTCTATTTTATATATAGAGATTGGAAGGCTATTAAATCTACCAATAATGGGAATAAATTTACCAAACCATTTTATAGTTGGTTATTTAAATTCTAAAGAAAATAATCAATACCCTAACAATTACAAATTCACTAAAAAAGACGTTAAATTTTACATAAATCCTTTTAGCCAAGGAGTTGTATTAAAGCACGAAGATGTTCAAGACTTTATTCAAGAAATTAATGTTATAAACAATGAATATTATTACATCCCTTGTCCATATAGCCATATTACCAAAAGAATTTTAACCAATCTTAATTTTAGCCATAAAAAATCAGATAACATTCTTTTAAAAAGTGATATTAAAAAAATCATTGCTCTTTATCATTAAATTTTAGCAGTTCATCATTAAAAAGATGCCAACATTAACAAACATTATATATATTTAATTTAAAATAGATTAATAGTGGATTTTGTCGAATCTATAGATAATGTATATAATAATTCCATAAAAGCAATTCAAGATGCTTCTGGAAATCTTCTTCTTACACACTTGGGAGAAATGAAACCAGATACCATAACCAATTTAAGTGAAAAAGCAGAATCAAAACTTTTTGAAATAAGCGCTGCTAAAAGAAATATTAAAAATATTTTTAATATTTTAATTGAGGGTCTACAAAACATCAAAAATCATGGCGAATTTAGCCCTGAAAACAATCAGATTGCTTTTTTCCATATGTATGATTTGGAAGATTCTTTTATTTGTAATTTCTCCAACCTAATTGATAATAATTACATTGAAAAAATATCTAAAAATATTGACCATTTAAATACACTTGAAAGACCTGAACTAAAAGCACTGTATCTAGAAACTTTGACTAATGGACAAATATCCAAAAAAGGAGGAGCTGGCCTTGGTATTATAATTATGGCAATGAAGTCAAAAAATAAAATTGATTATAAGACTTTTTCTATTGATAGAAATTTATCTATGCTATCGTTAAATATTAAGGTTACTAAAGCATAATTTGCTACTTCAAATAATAATTTACTTTATCCAATAATTTCCAATTTCCTTTGGTAAAATCTGGAATTCTCATTGGCTTACTCCCCTTGTTTACCGACTTTTTAGATAACTCCACAATCGAAGACCATTCAGCTGCATCGTAGACATCTTGATCTAGTGGAAGTCCATTTCTTAGACAGTAAATTAATCTATAATCCATTATATAATCCATTCCCCCATGTCCTCCTATTTGCTTTGCTGTATCTTTAATTTGTTTTATTACAGTTGGCTCATATTTAGAAAGTGTATCGTTAATATCTTCTACACTTATTGACCGATGTGCTTTGGGCTCAAAGGCCATGGATTTAACAGGATATTTTTGAACAAAACCATTAGTTCCACTTAAAGTAAATAGTCTAGAATAAGGCCTAGGACTAGTCACGTCGTGTTGCAACATGATAGTCTTGCCCTTATGAGTTCTGATTAATGTTGTATTCATATCTCCCTTTTCAAAACTATTTCCATTCCATTTATTTTCAGGTGCAAAATTTTCTTCTGAATATTTTGTTAATCCATATTGATTACTAGACATAGACACTAAATGAGTCATTTTATCCCCTCTATGAATGTCTAACAGGTGTGCTAATGGTCCTAAACCATGGGTTGGATAAGTATTGCCGTTTGTTTTTTGTAAATTCTTTAATCTCCAGTGATTCCAATAGTAAGTATTGCTAAAATTTAAGGCTCGTAAATCGTGTATGTAGGCTCCCTCCGCATGGACTAAATCACCAAATAAATTATTTTGAGACATATTTAGGACTGTAATTTCAAAAAAATCATACATACAATTTTCTAATTGAATACAATGTTTTCTTGTCTTCTCTGCTGTTTTCACCAACTTCCAACAATCTTTTACTGTCATCGCTGCTGGAACTTCGACTGCAACATGTTTGTCATTTTTCATTGCATAAATTGCTATTGGAGAATGCAATTCCCAATGGGTACAGACATAAATTAAATCAATATCATTTCTTTGACAGATAACCTTCCAATCCTCTTTACCATAATACTTTACGGGTTTTTTATATTGGTAATTTTTAAAATATTTTTCGTGTAAATTATTTACTTTATTTGAGTCAATATCTGCTATGGCAACTATTTTTACTCCTGGAATATTTGGTAGTCTACCTAATGCAGATTGTCCACGGTTTCCCAGTCCTATTACAGCAATTCTAACGGTATCAATTTTTGGACAGCTTAATGCTAGAGCATGGTTATTTTCATCTAAAGTATTATTCCATTTAACAAAAAGAGCGTCGTAGGAATTATCTTCTAGAAAAGTATTTTGTGCATTAAATAAAGAAATATTTAGGGATAGTAATAATCCTACAGAGAGTCTAAGAAAGAATATTGAAAAATAATTCTTTAAAATATTTAAATTAAAAGCATACAGCATTGCATCGTAATTTAAAGAAAAAAACAAAGCTAACAGTAAATAATTCTAGGAACACAAACTTTTTTGAGGTGGTGCAAACTTTGTTAAATTGATTCCGACTACTGCACTTTCATACTCATCCATGGAAGGTGTTCTACCTAAAATTGCAGAAAGAACAACTACTGGTGTAGAAGCCAACAAAGACTCTCCTTTCTTCCTGTCAGAGTCTGCAACAACACGTCCTTGAAATAACCGAGTAGAAGTAGCCATAACAGTATCTCCTTTTTCAGCTTTTTCTTGATTTCCCATACAAAGGTTACATCCTGGCCTCTCTAAATACATCATATTCTCATATTCCTTACGGGCAGTGTTTTTAGGGGCACTGTCGTTAAATACAAAGCCCGAATATTTTTGTAATACATCCCAGTCTCCCTCTGCAGTTAATTCGTCAATAATGTTGTAAGTAGGAGCTGCAACCACTAGGGGGGCATGAAATTCTACTTTGCCATGAATATCTTCTAAATTTCTAAGCATTTGGGCAAGAATCTTAAGATCGCCCTTATGAACCATACAAGAGCCTACAAATCCAAGATCAACTTTTTTATTTCCACCATAATATGAAAGTGGTCTAATAGTATCGTGGGTATATCTTTTAGAAACATCTTCATTATTCACATCTGGATCCGCTATCATTGGTTGAGCAATAATATCTAAATCTACTTCAAATTCTGCAAAATACTTAGCATTAGAATCTGGTGTTAATGCAGGTTTTTTTCCTGATCTAATTTCTGAAATTCTTTTATTTGCTCTGTCTATAAGACTTTGAAGGACCTTTAGTTTATTGTCCATTCCTTTTTCTATCATTATGCTAATTCTACTTTTAGCAACCTCTAATGATTCTATAAGAGTATCATCTTCAGAAATACAAATAGAGGCTTTTGCCTTCATTTCTGCAGTCCAATCAGTAAAAGTAAATGCTTTATCTGCAAGAAGAGTACCAATATGAACTTCAATAATTTTTCCTTGAAAAACATTTTCTCCGTCAAACCTGTCCAGCATTTGAGATTGTGTAGCGTGAACAACATCTCGAAAATCCATATGAGGCTTCATTTCTCCTTTAAAAGTAACTTTTACAGATTCTGGAATGGGCATAGAGGCTTCTCCAGTTGCAAGTGCAAGAGCAACTGTTCCTGAGTCAGCACCAAAAGCAACTCCCTTAGACATTCTAGTATGAGAATCTCCACCTATAATAATTGCCCAATCGTCTACTGTAAGATCATTTAGTACCTTATGAATCACATCCGTCATTGCATGGTATTTTCCAAGTGGATCACGAGCAGTAATAAGTCCAAAATCGTTCATAAACCTCATAAGTTTAGGGATATTTTCTTGGGCCTTTTTATCCCATACCGATGCTGTATGACATCCAGATTGATAAGCTCCATCAACAATAGGCGAGATAATTGTAGCGGCCATAGACTCTAATTCTTGGGAGGTCATTAGTCCAGTAGTATCTTGTGAGCCTACTATATTGACCTCAACACGAACATCAGAACCGGCATGTAATACTTTCCCTGGAGTTGTTCCAACAGCATTTTTATTAAATATTTTTTCTACTGCTGTTAATCCTTGACCTGGATGAGAAATTTCTTTGGACGGAGCAAACACTACGGGCATATCAATACCTAAAGTTTTGGCTGCAAATGTTTGTAATTTTTTTCCAAATACAATTGCATATGAACCGCCTGCTCTCATAAATTCCATTTTTTGGGGAGTAAATGCTGCAGAAACATCACTTAGTTCTGTTGGTCCATTGTAAAGTTTTTTATTTTTTGTATTTATGGTGAGAACTGTTCCCGTTTTAACAGAATAAACTTCTTCTAATAATGGCTCACCATCTGAATCCATCACAGTATTTCCATCTGCGTCTTTTTTCTTAACCCAATTTTTTAAATCCAAACCTATTCCTCCAGTAACACCTACTGTAGTAAGGAAAATTGGAGAAATCCCATTAGTACCAGCAACTACAGGTGCGATATTAATAAATGGAACAAAAGAACTTGCTTGTTTCCCAATCCATAGTGCTACATTATTTACACCAG